>BNJV01000629.1_pt1 | contig 238314 bp, 243 predicted proteins | sample 8540591 | NCBI WGS metagenome assembly BNJV01 (sample SAMD00202457, study PRJDB9452) | human saliva metagenome | host: Homo sapiens | reverse complement strand
ACATTTGAGATCAAGGGCGATCCTGCTGCCATCCGTGGGCGGATTGCTGTCATGCGTGATCGTGCATCCGATTTTGAGAGAATCGCGTGGTCATTGCAAGAGATTTCAGTGTCTGGCTGGAGTGGGCGTGCAGCTGAGCGTTTTCATGAACATTTCAAGCTACAGCCGGAAAAAAATGGTGGTGCGCCTCAGCGACTTTCGGCCGTGCCGCAGATGCCCGGCAAGCCTACGCGTCGGCGCTCGAGCAAGCTCAAACGCGTGCTTCTGAAGCTAAAGTCGCGTACGAAGAGGGATAGCCGCCGTTGAAGCGGCTCTCGCGGAACAGAAGTGGGCAGCCGAACACCGAAGATCGGTATATTCGGAATGCCTGAGGTAGATCTGTCGTATCATCCAGAACAGGATACGAGACCTGGTGAGGCGAAGCAAGCGCAGGCGGTCGCCGACTTCGAAGCAGCAGTGAGCGATACGGATGCTGCCGGTGAAACTCTTTCTCAGATTCTCTATGAGCAGGCTAACCGTTCTCCGGATCCGTCGTGGGCCCCCGTTCATTTCATGAAACGCATGGGAGCAGGGCATCTTTGATGGCGTATGGGGCCTACTCTCCATGCAGTATGGATTAGCTCTTGAGGGGATGCGTGACTATGGACGGTACATGCTGGGGTGGATCACCTGGGACGAATTGCAAGCGAAGCAGAAGCAGAACAAAATCTCACCCGAGGACTTGTTTGCGCTACGTGACGCGATCATGGCAGACCCGACAGGGCTTCGCGAAGAAAATGTGGGACGCGTTGATCAATGCTGAAGGATGGGAAGACGATCCCGGTGCCGCACTTGGTGAACTTGTTCCGGCTGCAGTTCTTGCTGCGCTCACCGCTGGCGGTGGAAATGCAGCTCGTGCTGTTGCAGTGCTTGAATCCCTTCCTCTCATTGGCGAAGGCATGATGCTGCGCGATATGGGACTCAATCTCGGAAAGCTGGCGCTTAAAGGTGCCGCACATATGGATTTTGGTGCGGGAGGAATGACTGGGCGTTTGTCGTCGCATCTGGATGACTATCTGCGCACGCACGGCATGGAAGATCTCGCTGATCACTGGAAGGCTAGCGTGCGTTCCACCTACGCTCAATCCCGGAAAGCGCGGAAGACCTAGCGTCAAGGGTGCCCTTTAGAGAGCTATCAAGCAGATGGTCATCAGCCGCCGACCGAGGGTTTGGTCGCTGGTGTCAAGGGAGCTGACCTAGCCGAAGAATATAAAACGATCTTAGGTGAGAGGCCTGATGGTACTACATATACCCACAAAGAGTGGAAAGGCAGCATGGGCACTATAGTGTCAGCCTCAAATCGTGGTGGCCGAAAATGGGTGACTGACTGGCCTCCGAACGGTGGATACGCGGGCGAGCCTGTGGTCTTTTTCTTCAGTGGATGATTACGTCAGAGAGTTCGGCGGAGACGTTGATCGTATCGGAGATCCCTAGAGGAAATTATCTAGGTGCCATTGAGGGTGGGGGATCCTGGGCAGTGTCATAGGGTGTAAGCAATTTTTTTCGTGTAGTGGCGGTGCTGTTTGGAGGCTGATCGTGGGGTGTCGTCGGATGCTTGGAGTCGAGGATCGTGCGGCGATCGCGGCAGGGCTGGAGGCGGGTTTGTCCCAGGTGTGTATCGCCCACTTGATTGGGCGTAGCCCCTCGGTGGTGTGCCGTGAGATCGCCCGCCATACGGGTCCTGACGGGGTGTATCGGGCCGAGGAAGCCGCAGCCGCCGCGCGGCCAGGCGTCGCCCGAAGAAGCGCCTGTTGATCGCACCCGGTTCTTCGCCGCCGCGTGATTGCTGATTTGTCTCAGGGGCACACGCCCCGCCAGATCAGCGGACGCCTGCGCGCCGAAGCGTGTGGCACACTGCCCACCATGGATACTTCCCCCGACGCTCAGGGCCACACGATCAGCCACGAGGCGATCTACACGTGGATCTACGCCCACCCCAAGAAGACGCTCATCGAACACGGCATTTGCTTGCCATCGCGCCGGTGGATGCGCAAGAAACCCCCACAGGCGGGCGCAAAACCCCATTGTTGGGATGCGATTGATTGATGAGCGCCCCGACATTGCTGATCGGAAAATCCTGGCAACTGGGAAGGTGACCTGATTATCGGCCAAGACGGGAGCCAGCGCGTGCGCGACCCTGGTTGAGCGCACGACCCGCTACCTGATCATCGTCGCCTTGCCTCTGGTCGGAAAAGCCGACCAGGTCTGTGACGCGCTCACCCGCCGCATCCAGGGCCCTGCCCGACCAAGCGATGCGCACACTGACCTGGGACCAAGGCCGGGAAATGGCCCGCCACCAGCGCCTCACCCACGACACCGGCGTGAGGTGTTCTTCGCTCACCCCCACAGCCCCTGGGAGAGGAACTAACGAAAACACCAACCGGCTCATCCGCCGCTACCTCGCCCAAAGGAACCCCCATCACCAGCCACCAACCCTACCTCGACGCCATCGCCTACGAGCTCAACAACTGCCCCAGAGCCACCCTCGGCTACCGCACCCCACAGAAGCATTCAACGAACTCATTGTTACCACCCATTGACACCGCCCTGCTTCTTTTCGAGGCGCGCTCTCTGAAACCAACCTCTGTTAATGATTACTACTACCAGTATGAGTTTACTGGAGCAGCTACCGGAGGGTGGACAATCAAGTCGGGAAGGTCGCTCCTGGGGCAGCAGCCGGGTGGGAGCAACGCAGCTGCAGGTGATTAAGGACGACGGTAGTTTTGCGTCAGTCAATGACCCTGATTAAGCACAAGATTCTTAAAGGAAAGGAACATCCTGTTGGACTTTCTTGATGAATACAAGTCTGTCATGGAGAAGTATGCTGGCTTGAAAGTGTTTGTGGGTGCCCATAGGAACGGGTCTCAATGTTGTATTGATTATGGTAATCATTCATACATGCGTTTCTGGTGTGACCACGGTGTATATTGTTTTGATATAGAGGAGCGTGGGAGGTTCGGAAGCGGGGGATGTTCAACTCACCTTCGATCGATTTGACGCAGAAGGTGATGCTGAACTACACGGTGTCGATCTTGCGACACGCTCTCGGGTTTGAGTGGCTAGGTCTACCAATGGAGGAAGACCAATTGCCAAATGGTTGGCAGCTTCAAGAAGCCCCAATATGGCGCTATGTTGCCCTTGACGGCCCCAATGGTGAGCATTTGGTTTTTGGGACTTCTGACGAGCGCCTATGTGTTCCGTTAGCGTGGCTTTACGACGTGTCTCCGTCTGAGCTGCTGCACGCATACATGCTTCCCGACGGTGGCCCATTGCTTTTCGGCGATGGCTTTGGGCGTCCGTATGTTCGGTGATGTTCTCTGCGTATCGCGACAAGAGGGCTGTGCAAGCGGGTGCGATTTTCTTAATGAATGGAATAGAAAGGAAGAGAAAGATGGAAGTTAACCAGATCCCTGACGTTCACTCGCCGGACTTTCCTAATTCGGGAGTCTTGAAATGGGTGCCGGATGGGCCGACAGTGCTCGCTCGAATGGATAGAAGCACTGTGAAGACCTATACAAGCTTTTCTGGCCCTATACGAAGACATTTGGTCCCCTACGTGGATCGGCTCGGACTGCCCTATGGAAAGTACTTTTTGGCAGTTGCCCGAAAAATGGGAGCCCTTTTCATTGGAAGAGCGAGCCCTCGATATTCTTGCGATGAATGATCCCTACTATCAGTATCGGATTGTCGCACTGTCGACAGGTTTTTCTATTCGGACGGGAATTAATGTCCCTGCAGTTCTCGATGCCGGGGAGCGCGGCAGGTGCAATTCATGCTTGGTGACTACCCGCTCACTGCGAGTGAGTGTTTGCAACTGGCCTACTTGAAGCGAAAGGGAGTAACTGATGTCTGTGACAGCCGATCTGGTTGATTTTGCTCGGGCTAGCGGTGCGATTTTCGTCGATTTACAGGGGTGATGGAATTGCGCTCACCTGGGATTCGGGGCGTAGTTGGCAGCACATTTGGGACACGAAGAACTCGCGTCGTCCCTCAAGCCTTCTATGGTGAGAGCGAGTATCTAGAAGCTCGTGTTCCAACCATGATTAGCGACTATGGCGAGATCATGTTGAAATGGGCGATCATGCGTATCGGCGAAAAAGGCGCGGTGGCGTCGTCGATGGCCGCGAATCGATGTTCCCTACTGCGGGCTTGAGAGTGTCTCGCCCCAGTGGGGTTTCGAGCAGCTGACCCCTATCACCGGTCGCCTCACCCTGGACGGTGAATATATTCCGATGGAGATGCGCACAATCTTCCCGGTGCATCCGGAACTCAATCAACTCTCCCAGGTGATGCAAATCGATTTCGATGAACTCCTCGCTGGATATATGGATCCATCAGGGGGCCCGTTTCTACGCGAGTGGCTTTCCTGACGTTGTCGGTGTCGAGACGGGTCGCTGACGAGAAGATCTGTAGTTTTCGACCCCAGAGAGGAAGAGGCAGTGATGGAACGCGTTGGGACGGTTCTTTAAGAGAGGTGCATCTGGGGAAGAGAAAGATCCGATGGCCTTCCTGGACGAGTATGCGGCGGTCATGAACCAGCACACTCGGGTTAAGGTGCGTAACGGTTTCAGATGGGGGCGTGCGGGCCTTTCGATTGACGATGCGTTTAGTGAGAGTGCGGTGTTGTGGTTGGAGGACGGGCAATACTGCTTCGACGAGGAAGAACGCGGGAAGATAAGAAGAGGTGGCTTTTTTAGTTCGCCCTCGGTTGAGTTGACGCAGAAGGTAATGGTCAACTACACGGTGTCGATCTTGCGTCATAGTTTGGGCCTCCCAGTGCTGGGTGTTCCGACCAAAGCTGACGAACTCCCGTCCGGTTGGGTGCTTCAAGAAACTCCCGCGTGGAGTTACGTTGCTCTTGATGGGCCTGATGGTGAGCACTTGGACTTTGAGGCCTCGGGGGCGCGTTACTGTGTAGCCCTTGCATGGCTCTACGATGTGACTCCCTCCGAGCTGCTCAACGCGTACATGCTGCCCGACGGCGGTCCTCTGCTTCGTCAGTGGCTGGGGTACCCCTACCTGAGATGAGGTGAATGCCCCGGTGCAGTGCCCCTGGTCCGAGCGCGGTCCGCGACGTGAGTGCTTCTGTCGCTCTGCCCCATAAGCGCCCGCGCTGCCCCTCGGCGGCCCGGGTAGAACCTTGCGTGAGAGTCGATCAGGGGAGCGTGCCACACCCGCGCAGCGCAGGCTCACCTACCCGAATTACGCAAAACAAATGCCGTATTTATTTACGTAATTAGTGATGGTGTGAATGCGAAAATAACCCCCGAAAGGCGCGCGAGCACCCTTGGAATTGCAACGAAAACTCGCTACGTTTTGGATATGTTGCGAAAAGGCGTATCACTGGAGTCAACAGCGCGGCCAACCCGGTCGCGACCGGCTACATTTGAGGACCCACGGGGTCCACGTTGAAAAAGGACACTCCCAATGGCAGATATGCCCCGCATCCTCGACTGCTCCGTCACCGACTGCTCCTACAACAAGGAGAAGAGCTGCGGAGCCGCCGCTATCACCGTCGGCTACTCGACCTCCTGCACGACCTTCATTCCGCTGACCGTCAAGGGCGGCCTCGCCAAGTCCGAGACCTTCGTCGGCGCCTGCCAGAAGGCCGACTGCGTCCACAACTCCGCACTCGAGTGCACCGCCGCCGCCATCTCGGTCGGTGCGGGCACCGCTGACTGCCTCTCCTTCGAGGCGCGCTGAGTCTCACTCATTAACGAGGCCGTGGCTGGGAATACCCGCCACGGCCTCGTCGTGTGTTGAGAACGAAAAACTAGAGTCCTTCGCCCGAGCGTACCCGCAGCGTCGGGTGGGGGCGCAGGCCGCGCTGGCCGTTCCAGATGAGGTTGACGACGTGGGCGGCGACCTCGTCCTTCTTCATGCGGCGGTCGTCCAGCCACCACTGGCCGACCTGCGCGATGAGGCCGACGAGCATCTGCGCGTACAGGGGAGACCAGGTGGTGTCGAAGTCCGAGCGCTTGAACTGCTCGGCGATGATGTGCTCGACGCTGGTCGCGACGTCGCCCATGACCGAGGAGAACGAGCCCGCCGTGCGATCCGAGGGGGCGTCGCGCACGAGCACGCGGAAGCCGTCCGTGTTGCGCTCGATGTAGTCGAGCAGGCCCAGGGTCGCGTTCTCCAGGATGAGGCGCGGGCGCTCGGAGGACTCCAGGGACGATTGCAGGGAAGAGATGAGGGCCTGCACCTCGCGGTCGACGACGACGGCGTACAGGCCTTCCTTGCCCCCGAAGTGCTCGTAGACCACGGGCTTGGAGACCTTTCGCCCGGGCGGCGATCTCCTCGACGCTGGTCGCGCCGAAGCCCTTTTCGGCGAACAGGGAACGCCCCACGGCCACCAGCTGCTCGCGGCGCGCGAAGCCGCTCATTCGTGTCCTCTTCTCAGCCATGCCCCCAGTATCACACGAGGCATGGGGTGAGCAGTGTGGGGACCGCCCAGCGGGCGCGGGGTCGCGTTTGAAAGCGCGCGAGGGGTGCGGGTATCATCACAGTGGACGCATTCCGCCTTGGTGTAACGGCAGCACAGAGGTTTTTGGTGCCTTTAGTCTAGGGTTCGAATCCTAGGGGCGGAGCGACCGGTCCCGATGGGACCGCAGACCCCCCGAGGAGGAACATGTCTCGCCCCGCCGCCGTCATCGTCCTGGCCGCAGGCCAGGGAACGCGCATGAAATCGGCTCTCCCGAAGGTCGTTCACCCCCTGTCTGGCCTGTCCATGATCGGACACGCCCTGCGCGCCGCCCACGGCCTCGATCCCGAGTACCTGGTCGCCGTCGTGCGTCACCAGCGTGACGTCGTCGCCGCCGAGATTGAGCGCGTGCTGCCCAGCGCCATCATCGCCGACCAGGACGAGATTCCCGGCACCGGCCGCGCCGTCCAGTGCGGTCTCGAGACCCTCGATCAGGCCGTCGAGCCCGTCTCCGGCACCATCGTCGTCACCTACGGCGACGTCCCCCTCCTGTCGACGGACACCCTGGCCGATCTGGTCGCCACCCACGAGGGCGCGGGCCACGCGGTCACCGTCCTGACCTCGCGCGTCGAGGATCCCACCGGCTACGGACGCATCATCCGCGACGCCTCGGGCACGGTCACCGCGATCGTCGAGCAGCGCGACGCCACCCCCGAGCAGGCCGCGATTAACGAGATCAACGCGGGCATCTACGCCTTCGACGCGGACTTCCTGCGCACCTCCCTGGCTTCCCTGGGCACCGACAATGATCAGGGCGAGGTCTACCTGACCGATGTCCTCGCGGCAGCGGCCCCCGCCGGGCGCACCGCAGGCGCCCTTGAGCTCACCGACCACTGGCAAAGCGCGGGTGCGAACGACCGCGTCCAGCTGGCCGAACTCGGCGCCGAGATGAACCGCCGAATCTGCGAGGCCCATATGCGTGCCGGAGTGACGATCGTCGACCCGGCCTCCACCTGGATCGACGTTGATGTGACGATTGGCGCCGACACCACCATCTACCCCGGCACCTGTCTGCGGGGGACAACCACCGTTGGGACCGGCTGTGAAATCGGTCCTAGCGCCACACTGATTGATGCGGAAATTGGGGACCGCAGTGTGGTTCCCACCGCGTGGATCGGTCAGGGCTGCGTCGCAGCCGATACGATGGTCACGCCATACAGCACCATCGGCACATTGATCGCGGCGCCTCGCGCCTGATCCAACACAAGGAGAGACAACCGCATGAGCGGACTGGTGACCACCGGAGAGAAGAACCTCGTCCTCGTTTCTGGACGAGCTCACATGGACCTGGCTCACGCCGTGGGCGAGGAAATCGGATGTGGGGGTCTCGCCGGTGACGGCTCTACGACTTCGCCTCCGGCGAGATTTACGTGCGCTTCAACGAGTCCGTTCGTGGCGCCGACGTGTTCGTCCTGCAGTCCATCGAGGGCGACATCAACAAGTGGATCATGGAGCAGCTCATCATGATTGACGCTGCCAAGCGCGCGTCCGCTAAGCGCATCACCGTGGTTGCTCCCTTCTACCCGTACTCGCGCCAGGACAAGAAGCACCAGGGGCGCGAGCCCATCTCCGCGCGCCTCATGGCTGACCTGTACCGCGCAGCCGGTGCCGACCGCATCATGAGCGTCGACCCTGCACGCCTCGCAGGAGCAGGGGCTTCTTCGACGGCCCGGTCGACCACCTCTTCGCCATGCCGGTCCTCGTGGACTACGTGCGCGGTCGCGTCGACCTGACCAACACCGCCATCGTCTCCCCGACGCGGGCCGCATTCGCGTCGCCGAGAAGTGGTCGAAGAAGCTGGGCGGCGCGCCCCTGGCCTTCGTCCACAAGACCCGTGACACCACCCGCCCCGAACGTCGCCGTCGCCAAACCGCGTCGTCGGCGAGGTCGCCGGCAAGGAATGCGTCCTGGTGGATGACATGATCGACACCGCCGGCACGATCACCGAGGCGATCAACGTCCTCAACGATGCCGGTGCGAAGAAGGTCATCGTCGTCGCCACACACGGCATCCTCTCCGACCCGCCGCGACGTCGTCTCTCCGAGTCTGGCGCCGCCGAGGTTGTCGTCACCGACACGCTGCCGATTCCCCGCTGAGAAGCGCTTCGGTCAGCTCACCGTCCTCTCCATCGCGCCGCTCCTGGCCCGCGCGATCCGAGAGGTCTTCGAAGACGGTTCGGTCACATCGCTCTTTAACTGAGCGCCTCCCGCTTCACATCCGCCCTCGCCGTGAGGTAACCTATTGGGGTTGCTCCGGCGAGGGTGGATCCGTATCCGCCGTTATCGACAGGGCCTGAATCGAAATGCTGCGCGTTTCCTTCACTCTGCCGACACCGACGCCGGACCTGAGAAACGAAGGAAAGACACATGAGCGACAACCCCGTCCTGCTTGCCGAAGAGCGTTCCGAGTTTGGTAAGGGTGCTGCCCGCCGCGCCCGCCGCGCCGGCAAGGTCCCCACGGTCCTCTACGGCCACGGCGCCGAGCCCCGTCACCTGGACGTTCCCGGCCACGACCTCTTCCTCATCGTTCGCGGCACCAAGAACGCGCTCGTTGAGCTGAAGATCGAGGGCAAGACCCAGCTGGCCCTCGTCAAGGACGTTCAGGTTCACCCCGTGCGCCGCGACATCCTGCACGCCGACTTCCTGGCCGTCAAGGCCGGCGAGAAGGTCGACGTTGAGGTCCCCGTCGTCGTCGTCGGCGAGCCCACCCCGGGCACCGTCCACTCGCTCGATGAGTTCACCATCCTGGTGAAGGCCCCCGCCACCTCCATCCCCGAGAGCCTCGAGGTTTCCATTGAGGGCGTCGAGGCCGGCTCCGCCGTGCACGTCTCCGACCTGAACCTGCCCGCCGGCGTTGAGGTCGAGCTCGATCCCGAGACGGTCATCGTCGTCCGTTCAGGAAGCCGCCGCTGAAGAGGCTGAGGAAGCCACCGAAGAGGCCGCTGCAGAGGGCGACGCCGAGTGACACTCGCGTAGCACACGCTTTCCACGAGGGGGCGAGGCTGATGCCTCGCCCCCTCGTCGTATCTGCGATACTTGGGGGCATGAGTGACCTCCACGTGATCATCCCCGCCGGCGGTGCCGGTACCCGCCTGTGGCCGCTGTCGCGCCGCCGCCGCCCCAAGTTCCTCCTCGACCTGGCGGGCACGGGCCGCACCCTCCTGCAGGGCACGGTGGACCGCCTGGAGGAGTCGGCCTCGTCGGTGACCATCGTGACCGGCCAGGCGCACCGCGACGGCGTGCTCGCCCAGCTGCCCGAGTTCGCCTCGTCGGATAATCGCATCGCTCCTCATCGAGCCGTCGGGCCGCGATTCCATGGCCGCGATCGGCCTGGCCGCCTACGTCGTGCGCGAACGCTTCGGGGACGACGCGATCGTCGGGTCCTTCGCGGCCGATCACCTGATCGCCCGCCCCGAGCTGCTGCGAACCGCCGTCGAGACGGCGATCGGTGCCGCCCGCGACGGGCTACGTCGTGACGATCGGGCCTGACGCCCACCGAGGCCTCGACCGCCTACGGGTACATCGCGCCCGGTCCGGCCCTCTCTGACGAGCTCGGGGAAGCCGAAGCTGAGCGCGGTGCCCGCCGTGTCGCCGAGTTCGTGGAGAAGCCGGACGCCGACACCGCCGCCCGCTACGTGTCGGCAGGGATACCTGTGGAACGCGGGCATGTTCATCGTGTCGGCGGGCGTGCTCGCCGCCCACCTGGCCCGCCTGCTGCCCGACATGCACGCGCGCCTGGAGACTCATCGCGCGCGCGTGGGGACCCCGAGTTCGATGAGGTGCTGGCGGACAACTGGCCGCACCTGACGAAGATCGCGATCGACCACGCGATCGCCGAGCCCGGTCGCCGCCGACGGGGAGTGGCGGTCGTGCCCGCCGACGCGCGAGCTGGGATGGACGGACCTCGGGCGACTTCGAGGCCCTCACCGGCATTGTCGCGCAGGCGGGCAACCTGGGCGAGGCGCTGCGCGTCGAATCCGACGGTGCGGCGGTCTTCGGGTTCCCTCACGCAGGACGGCGAGGGGACCCTCGTCGCGCTCGTCGGTGTGCCCGATGTGGCCGTCGCTCTGACCCCCGACGCGATCCTCGTGACGCGCCGCGACCGCGCGCAGTCCGTGAAGGCCGTCGTCGACCAGCTTGCTGACCGGGGCCGCTCTGACCTGCTCTGACGCGCCCTGCCGACGCGCGGCATGGCGTATCCCCAGCGTGGCGTTCCCGCGAGGGGGTCTGGCCTCGCCGCGCCCTGTTCGCTCTCGGGTGAGGTGCGCCGCCCCGCCCGCCGCGCGAGGGTGCCGGGGCTGGTAGCGTGTTGGGCAGCAAGAAGCCCCGACGAAAGGCATCACACGTGAACAAGCGGACCATCGCCGCCCTCGCAACCACCGCGACCGCGGCCTCCTTCGCCCTCGGAGCTTGCTCGACCACGCCCGCCGCCACCCCCGCAGCCTCCGCGAAGGTCTGCGCCGCCATCTCCGGTGCCCACGGCGACGCCGCCGTCGGACCCCGTTGCGACCGCGCTCGCGAGCGCCGCGAACGACGCGTCTGTCGCCTTTCGAGGCGGCCAGCGGGCAGGAGGCACCGGCCTCGCTCGTGACCTCCGGCTGCACGCTGATCGTGGGCGCGGACTCGACCATGGCCGCCTCGATCTCCGAGGCCGCGCGTTCCAACCCGAAGGTCCGCTTCGCCCTCGTGGGCGCCTCCTTCGTTGACTCCAAGGGTGCCGCGACCTCCCTGAAGAACGGCTCGGTCGTCGACGTGGACGCCTCGCAGGCCGCCTACCTGGCCGGCTACGCCTCCGCGGGCATGACGACCACGGGCACGCTCGCCGTCGTCGGCGGAGAGCGCGACAACGTCACCAGCTCGCAGATGTCCGCGTTCTCCCAGGGCGTGGACGCCTACAACCTGGCCAACGGCACGTCGATCACGGTGCTCGGCTGGAACCCCGTGACGAGCGACGGCACGTACGCGGGCAGCGCCAACGAGGTGCGCACGGCGACCGCCGACGCGATCTCTCAGGGCGCCGACATCATCGCCCCCTTCGCCGGTGAGGCGAACGAGGGCGCCGCGCGCGCTGTCGCCGAGGCCGCCAACCCGACCGTGCGCCTTGTGTGGTCGGGCCTGACGAAGAACGACCTGAAGGGCCTGACTCGTGACGAGGCCCAGTCGGCCGAGACCGCACCGATGTCCGGCCAGTCCGGCGCGACGGTGACGCAGCACGTGGACACGCAGTCATTCGCGGACGCGTTCAGCTACATCCAGATCGCCGACGAGGTCCGCTCCGCCATCGGCGCTCCCGTGCTGACGGGCGTCGTCGTGGATTACAAGGCCGCGATGGATACCCTCATCGCCCAGGCCTCCGCGGGTGAGAAGGCATCCGTCGTCCCGGTGTCCCTGGCCTCGGGCGGCGTGATCCTCACCGGGCTTCGGCGCCTACACGCCGATGCTGTCCTCCGAGCTCAAGCTGGGCCTGTCCGACATGGTCGGCCAGATCGAGACGGGCGGCATGGTCATCTCCACACCCTTCGACGTGTGAGCTGACGGTATAGACGGCAGTGCCCCGGGGACGTGTCCCCGGGGCACAACTGTTCAGTCTCAGACTCCTAGCACTGCCAGCGCCGCGCCCGCGCACAGCGCGTCCGCGTCGAGTACGAAGGCCGGGTCCACGCAGTACAGGCCCGGGTCGGTGGGCGCGGCGGGAGAGGTGCTCAGCGCATCCTCCAGCGCGCTGCGGACCCGCTCCTCGGGCACCGAGGTGCTCAGGGTACGCCCATCCGAGGAAACGCTGAGGGAGAGATCAGCGCCCTCCTTGACGACTGGCACGCCCAGGTGGTCCAGGAGAGTCGCCAGGAGCCCCGAGGCCTCGTCGATCGACACGGAGGTCCCGCGTGCGCCGGAAGGCTCCAGGGAGGCGATGCGCGAGGTGCAGCGGTCCACGTACGCGCCGACCATTCCGTCGCCCACCGACTCCCAGCCTCCCAGCGAACGGGGGAGGGATGAGCCGTCCCCGCACGCGGCCACGGCCTCGTCGATGAGGGCCAGCTCAGCATCGGGGGCCAGAGCGCCCTCGTGCGAGCGATCGATTGCGCGCCCACCCAGGTAGATGAGGGCCTCACCCGACGCGCGCACGTACACGGCGCCGTCCGCCATCACCATGCGCACCGAAAACGCCGTCAGGGGAGCGGGGAGCGCACGCGGCATGAGTAGGGCGTGCCCGCCGGACGCTTCGATGACCGCAGCGCCGTCGCGCGCAGCGTCCTGATTCTCAGAGGTTTCGTAGCCGATGATCAGGCGAAAACGACCCCCGGTTCGCGCGGACAGGAAAGAAGCGATACCCGCAAACAGCAACGGGTTAGCACAGCGTGTCATGTGCTGAGGGTAACACCTTGGGTGGTTCGAGCAAAAACGGGTATCAGGAAGGAGGCCGGGGCTCGCTCCCGGGGAGCGGCGGAGGGACGCAGGTGGGGGGAGTGCACGGCTATCCTGGAGGCATCCATGAAGGAGGAACCATGCAGCTGACGAACCTGACGGACCCGGTCGAGCTCACGCGCCAAATGATCGACATTCCCTCGGTGTCGGGAGACGAAGGGCCCCTGGCTGACGCCGTCGAGGCGGCCCTGCTCGATGCCGGATTCGGATCGGTCCCATCCCTGGAGATCCTGCGCGACGGTGACGCCGTGTGCGCGCGGACTTGTCTCGGCCTCGACCAGCGCGTGATTCTCGCCGGGCATCTCGACACCGTCCCCATCGCCGACAATGTCCCCGGTCGCTTCGAGGAGCGCGACGGGGCAACGGTCCTGTGGGGTCGTGGGTCGGTCGACATGCTGGGAGGCTGCGCGGCGGCGCTCGCGCTCGCGTGCGAGGCTGGCGCTGTCCTCCGTTCCGGCGACGAGGACGCGCTGAGCGCCGACGTCACCTGGATCTTCTACGATCACGAGGAGGTCGCCTCCCACCTGAACGGCCTGGGGCGCGTCCAGCGCAACCACCCCGAGTGGCTGGTCGGCGACCTGGCGCTGCTGGGCGAGCCCACCGCCGCCCACGTGGAAGGCGGCTGCAACGGCACGCTGCGCGTCATCGCGCACTTCCCGGGGCGCGCCTCGCACTCGGCCCGCGCGTGGATGGGCGTCAACGCGATCCACGCGATGGCTCCCGTCATCGAGCGCATCGCCGCCTACGGAAACCCCGTCGTCACCGTCGATGGCCTCGAATTCCGCGAATCCCTCTCGGTCGTACGCGTCGAGGGCGGTATCGCCAACAACGTGATCCCCGAGTCTGCGTCGATGACCGTCAACTACCGCTTCGCTCCCTCCACGCGCGCGGACGATGCCCTGGAGTGGGTGCGCGGGCTCTTCGAGGGCACGGGTGCCACGATCGAGGTCGATGACCTGTGCGAAGGGGCCAGGCCGGGAGCGGACTCTGACGTCGCCCAGCGCTTCCTGTCGGTCGCCCGCCAGGTCGCGGCCTCGCGGGGTGAGGAGCTGCAGCTGAGCGCAAAGGTCGGCTGGACCGACGTCGCGCGCTTCACCCAGGTCGGCGTGCCCGCCATGAACTTCGGCCCGGGCGACCCGCTGCTGGCGCACACGCGCGACGAACATACGCCCGTATCCGATATCGTGAAGGTGCACGACACGCTGCGAGCGTTCGTGCTCGCGCAGCCGGCACCGACGCCGGCACCACACAGGGAGGCATGACCATGACCAAGCCGACGCACACCTACCGCCGCGGATCCATCGTCCTGCGAGGCGACCAGATCCCGCGCATGACCTCGGACGCATCGCTGCTCCAGTCCGACCAGAGCGCGGACTGGAAGCACGAGGACCCGTGGCGGGTCCTACGCATCCAGTCCGAGTTCGTCGAAGGCTTCGAGGCCCTCGCGGAGGTCGGCCCCGCCATCTCGGTGTTTGGTTCCGCTCGCACCCGCCCCGACGAGCCCCTCTACGAGTGCGCCCAGCGCATCGGTGAGCTCCTCGTGGATCGCGGCTACGCGGTCATCACGGGCGGCGGCCCCGGCATGATGGAGGCGGCGAACCGCGGCGCATGGGAGGCCGGCGGAACGTCGATCGGCCTGGGTATCGAGCTGCCCCACGAGCAGGGCTTGAACCAGTGGGTGAACCTGGGCGTTAACTTCCGCTACTTCTTCGCTCGTAAGACCATGTTCGTCAAGTACTCGCGGGGTTTCATCGTGATGCCCGGGGGTTTTGGGACCATGGATGAGCTCTTCGAGTCCGCGACCCTCGTGCAGACGGGGAAGATCCGTTCCTTCCCGGTGGTCCTCGTGGGGACCGACTACTGGGCGGGCCTGGTCGATTGGATCCGCTCCTCGATGGTCGATGCTGGGATGATCTCGCCCGGCGACGTGGACCTGCTCCGCGTCGTGGATGACCCGGAGGAGGCCGTGCGTCTAGCGACGGGTGCCTAGTAGTTTTGCAGTTTTTATGCGGGTGCTATGTTCTATCAAACTCCACTTGTTACAGGACTAATTTATCGATTGGATTGTTTTTATTGATTACTCTTTGCGATGTGTTAAGGAAAAATGGCGCTTATTCGATAAAATAGGTCTGTTACCCCGCCTGAGGAGGCGCGGGCATAACTCTGAGAAGGAGTACTCTCATGGCAGCAATGAAGCCTCGCACGGGGGATGGACCCCTCGAAGTCAGCGCCGAAGGGCGCGGTATCGTCATGCGAATTCCCAGCGAAGGGGGCGGGCGGCTCGTCATTGAGCTGAACGCGCAGGAGGCGGCGGAACTCGCCGAAGCTCTCGGAGCGGCCATCTGACAGATAGAGATGAAGCGGCGGAACAGGATCTCCTGTTCCGCCGCTTGTCTATGAATGGGGCAGCTCAGCGCTTCACGGCGACCGCCAGGCCGTCGCCGACGGGCAGCAGCGCGGGCACGAACTCATCGGAGTCACGCAGGTAGTTGACGACCTCGCGGGCGACCACGGTGAGCGCGTCGCGACGCGCGGGGTCGGCCACCTGGTCGCGCCACAGGGCGTGCACGAAAGCGATCATTCCGCCGGGGCGCAGGATACGCACCGCGTGATCGAGGTACTGAGGGGTTTCCTCCAGGTCGCCGTCCAGGACGACCATGTCGTAGCCGCGAGCAGCCATGCGCGGCAGCACGTCGAGAGCGCGCCCGGCGATGAGGCGCGTGCGATGCGAGGACAGGCCTGCGGCGGCGAAGTTGCGGCGCGCGTGGCCCAGCAACTCAGACTCGGAGTCGATCGTCGTGAGGACGCCGTCGGCAGCCATGCCGTCCAGCAGCCACAGGCCGGACACGCCCGCGCCCGTGCCCACTTCCAGGACCGCGCGGGCGCCGGAGACGGCCGCCAGCATGCGCAGGGCTGCGCCGGTGCCAGCGGACACGGGGGAAGCGCCCATTTCGGTAGCGACGGCGCGTGCGGCGGTCAGCGCGTCGCTTTCCGCCACGTAGTCCTCGGTGTACACCCACGTCTGGGCCTTGTCCGCCATCGCCGTATCCTCACTCGTGTTTGGTCGCCTGGGTGAGGTACGCCTGCGCGTCGATGCCTCCCCAGGCATCAGGGTACCGGCGAGGATGCGCAAGGGCGCGCTGGCGCTCCGAAAGTACGCGAAAACCTCACCTGACAGGCAGACGAAACCCCGGCCTCGTCGGCAGGGACGAGGCCGGGGCGAAGCCGCGTGGGCTCAGTGCTGGATGGGGGAGACCCCGAGGGGGCGGCCCGCCAGGCCGCGGTTCGCCGACGAGAGTTGCTTGGCGAGGGCCGTGAGCTCCTCGGCGGCAGGACCCGAGGCGACGGCGACGGGCTCGCCGCGGTCGCCGCCCTCGCGCAGCGCGATGTCGAGGGGCACCTGGGCCAGCAGCGGCACGGAGTAGCCCAGCTGCGCGGTCAGGCGCTGCGAGACGGACTCGCCGCCGCCCGCGCCGAAGATCTCCAGGCGCGAGCCGTCGGGCTGGGGCAGGAACGACATGTTTTCGACGACGCCGATGACCTTCTGGTTCGTCTGCGAGGCGATGGAACCGGCGCGCTCGGCGACCTCGGCGGCCGCGACCTGCGGGGTCGTCACGACGAGGATCTCCGAGTTGGGCAGCAGCTGCGCGATCGAGATCGCGACGTCGCCCGTGCCCGGAGGCATGTCGATGAGCAGGACGTCCAGGTCGCCCCAGAACACGTCCGCGAGGAACTGCTGGAGGGCGCGGTGGAGCATGGGGCCGCGCCAGATGACGGCCTGGCCGTCGGGCACGAACATGCCGATCGAGATGACCTTGACGCCGCCCGCGCCCACGGGCGGGATCATCATGCCGTCGATGACCTGCGGGTCGTGGTCCACGCCGAGCATGCGCGGGATCGAGAAGCCGTAGATGTCCGCGTCCATGACGCCGACCTTGAGGCCCTGAGCGGCCAGCGCGGCGGCCAGGTTCGCGGTCATGGAGGACTTGCCGACGCCGCCCTTTACCGGAGGTGACGGCGATGACGCGCGTGAGGGAGTCGGGGCGGGCGAAGGGAATCTCGCGCTCGGGGCGACCGCCGTTGAGCTTCTCGCGCAGCGCCTTCTTCTGGGCCTCGTCCATGACGCCCATCTCGACGGAGACGTTCTCGACGCCCTCGATGGCGCTCACGCGCTCGGTGACGTCCTTGGTGATCTGGGTGCGCAGGGGGCATCCGGCGGTGGTGAGCAGGACCTTGACGGCGACGGAGGAGCCGTCGATCGTGACCAGGTCGGGGGTCACCATGTTGAGGTCGGTGATGGGGCGGCGGATCTCGGGGTCGATGACCTGGCCGAGAGCCTCCATGACGGAATCAAGCGTGACTGGCATGGACTCCACTCTACTGGCCGGTGTGCCCATCTTCTAGGGGACGAAAGGCACCATCGGCGTCGACCTCAGCCTCCGCCTCGTTCGACGAGGCGTTGGCCGCGTCCGCGGCGATCTCCGCGCGCAGGTCCTCGAGCATGTCGCGCAGCTCAGAGCGCACGAAGTCGCGCGTGGCGACGTCCTGGAGCGCCAGGCGCAGGCCGGCGATCTCGCGGGCGAGGTACTCGGTGTCGGCGAGGTTACGCTCCGCGCGAAGGCGGTCCTGCTCGGCCACGACGCGGTCGCGGGCGTCCTGGCGGTTCTGCGCGAGCATAATCAGCGGGGCCGAGTACGAGGCCTGGGTCGAGAACGCGAGGTTCAGGAGGATGAAAGGGGTAGGGGGTCCCAGGCGGCTTTCTCGCTGATGCCGGCGAGCAGCAGGTTTGCGCCGATCCACGCGATGACGAAGATCGTCATGTAGAGGACGAACTTGGGCGAACCCATGAAGCGGGCGGTGGCCTCGGCGAAGCGGCCGAAGCCGTCGCCGCTGCCCGACGAGCGGCGGAAGAACCACCGACGCTTGTCGATCGGGTTATCCAGGCGATCAGCCATCGATGCTCCTTGCCATCATGCGGTCGGTCACGTCGTCGTCGAAGTCTCGCCAGTCCTCGGGCAGCAGCTCGTCGAGGACGTCATCGACCGAGACGGCGCCGTGCAGGTGCCCGTCCTCGTCGACGACGGGCAGGACCGTCAGGTTGTAGGTTGCCAGCAGACGCGTCACGGTCGCGATGTGCGCGTTGGGGTCCACGGACTCGATGTCGCGGTCCAGGATCGTGCCGAGCAGCGTCTGCGGGGGCTCGCGCAGCGCGCGCTGGATGTGGACCATGCCCAGGTACTGGCCGGTCGGCGTCTCCTGGGGCGGGCGTGCGATGAATGCGACGGTCGCGATCGAGGCCGGGATGTCCTCGCGTCGCACGGCCGCGAGCATCTGCGCGACGGTCGCGTTGGGGCCGAAAAATGACGGGCTCGGTGGTCATGAGCGAACCCGCGGTCGACTCGTCGTAGGTCATGAGTCGACGCACGTCCTCGGCCTCTTCGGGCTCCATGAGGGCGAGCAGGGACTGAGCCTTCGCGGCGGGCAGCTCGGCGACGAGGTCGGCCGCGTCGTCGGGCTGCATGACGTCCAGGACGTCGGCGGCTCGGGCGGCTTCCAGCGCGGAGACGATCGCGATACGGTCGTCGTTACCCAGCTCCTCGAGCACGTCGGCGAGGCGCGCGTCCGTCAGCTGCATGGCGACCGCCATCTTGCGGTCCTGGGGGAGCGTGTGCATGAAGTCTGCCAGGTCGGCGGGGCGCATGTCCTCCGTGTACTGCAGCAGCGCGGTCGCCGCCTGGTTCGAGTCGGTCTTGAGCAGGCCTGACACCTCGGACACGTCGACCGTGAGGGTCTCTCCGCTGCGCGTGAAACCGAGGGAGGACGTACGCACGCGCTGGACGTGCAGCGTGGAGATCACCCAGTCCTTGGGACGGCGCTGACGCATCGCGACGTCGAGGATACGCACCTGGCCCGAGCCGTCGTTCATGGTGACGACGCGGTCGAAGAGCTCGGAGAGCACGAGCGTCTCGATGGGACGCTGCGTGAACGAACGAATGTTGAGCAGGCCCGTCGTGATGACCGAGCCGGCCTCGATCGAGGTCACTCGGGTGAGCGGCAGGAAGACACGCTTACGCGGGCCGACCTCGACGACGAAGCCGATGACGTTGGCTTCGGATTTCAGCCGAAAGATGACAACGACATCGTGGATCTTGCCGACTTGGTCGCCCAAAGGGTCGAAAACACTGGTGCCAGCGAGCTTTCCGATGTAGACGCGGCGGCCCTTGGTGCCTAGCTCAATAGATGCGATGCTCACTCTTCCATCTTAGGCTGGTGACCACAGATGCGTACTGATGAGCCGGTCGCCGCATGAACAATGCGTTCCATGCCACCGAGGCCGGGACGAAGGAGAAGAAATGGCTGTCGTGACGGACCCGCAGATGCCCACGGGCACCGAGGTCGCCTCGTACGAGACCTACGCGCAGGCCCGCGCCGGTGTCGACTTCCTGTCGGATGCCGGCTTCGACGTTTCCGCGATCACGATTGTCGGCTCTGACCTGCACCTCGTCGAACGCGTCAAAGGACGCCTGACGATCGCCCGCGCGTCCCTCTCGGGTGCCTCCAGCGGCGGCCTGTGGGGAGCCCTGGGCGGCATGCTCATGTCCGCCGGGCAGAACGCGGGCGGAACGGGTTCGTGGGTCGCCGGCGGCATCATCGTCGGCGCCCTGATCGGCATGGCTCTGTCCGCCCTGTCTTTCATCATTCGCGGACGCAGCCGCGACCTCGTGTCCTCTCAGCAGGTTGTCGCGCAGCGCTACGCGGTCCTGGCCTCGGCCGACATCGACCGCGCCTACCAGATCCTGCAGCGCACCCCCGGCAACCGCGCGCGCGTCGTGCGCCCGCGTACGGAGCAGGCGCGCCCGCAGAAGGATTCCGTCGGTTTCTTCCCCGACGGACGCCCCCGCTTCGGTGCGGCGACCAAGGACGGGGAGGTGCCCGGTGGCCGCCAGACGCCCGAGGCCACGTCCGCCCGGACCGACGTCCCCGTGAGCGCGCCCGATGCCTCGGCTCCTACGACGAACAGCCCCGAGAGCGCGGCGTCCGCACATGAGGACGCCCCGGCCTCGTCCCCCGAAGAGGACCAGACCGAGGCCTAACCTCAGCTCTGCGCCCGCATCAGCGGGACTGAACGCGGGCGATCCACTCCTCGACGTCAGCGATCGTGCGCGGGATGTCCTCGGAGATGCGCGTGACGGTGCCGTCGGCGTTCACTACGACGTCGTCCTCGATGCGCACGCCGATGCCCCGGTACTCCTCGGGGATCAGCAGGTCGTCGGCGCGGAAGTACAGGCCCGGCTCGATCGTGAAGACCATGCCCGGCTCCAGCAGCGCGCCCTGGTAGAGCTCCGCGCGCGCCTTCGCGCAGTCGTGCACGTCCAGGCCCAGGTGGTGGCTGGTGCCGTGCGGCATCCAGCGACGGTGCTGCTGGCCCTCGGGGGCCAGGGACTCTTCCGGGGTGACGGGCAGGATGCCCCACTCGTGCAGGCGGGCGGCGATGACCGTCATGGCGGCGTCGTGCACGTCCTTGAAGCGGCAGCCCGGCTCGTTGGCGCGGGCCAGGGCGGCCTCGCAGGCGTCGAGGACGGCCTGGTAGACGCGGGCCTGGACCTCGGTGAAGCGACCGTTGACGGGCAGCGTGCGCGTGATGTCGGCGGTGTAGAGGGAGTCGACCTCGACGCCGGCGTCGACGAGCACCAGGTCGCCCTCGCGGACCTCTCCGTCGTTGTCGATCCAGTGCAGGGTGTTCGCGTGGTTGCCCGAGGCCGCGATGGTCTCGTATCCCTCGCCGTTGCCCTCCTCGCGGGCGACCGCTCGGAATGCGCCCTCGATGACGCGCTCGCCGCGGCGGTGGCCCACGGCGCGGGGCAGGACGCGGATGATGTCCTCGAAAGCCGGCCTTGGTGACCTCGACCGCGCGGATCATCTCCTCGAGCTCGAAGGCATCCTTGATGAGGCGGATCTCGGAGAGGCGTTCCTCGAGGCGCTCGTCGTCCTCGCGGGCATCCTCGCCCGCGGGCAGGGAGGCCTGGGCGCGCACCTCGTTCACCATCGCCTCGACGTTGGCGTCGACGCCGCGCACGATGCGCAGCTGCACGGTCCCGGCGTCCTTCGCCAGCGCGTCGCGCAGCGTGTCGATGTGTCGGGTTTCCAGGCCGGTCTGCGCGCTCAGCTCTTCGAGCGAGGGGCGCGCACCCACCCAGAATTCGCCGTAGCGGGCGTCCGCGTAAAACTCCTTGGAGGAACGCGAGGCGCGGGGCTTGAAGAAGAGCAGGGGAGTGTGGGTGCCGTCCTCGTTCGGCTCGAGCACCAGGACGGTGTCCGGCTCCTTCTCGCCGCCCAGGCCCGACAGGTGCGCGAAGGCGGAGTGCGCGCGGAAACGGTAGTCGCAGTCGTTGGAGCGGACCTTGTAGGGGCCCGCGGGTACGACGAGGCGCTCGCCCGGGAAGGGGGCGCCGGCCTTGAGCGTGCGGTCGTCCACGAAAGTCGGCGACGCGCTCGCGTGCGGGCAGTTCGGAGGGGCGAGGTCCCCCATCCGGAGCCGATGAAATCGCGGAACGCGGAGGACTGGGGCTGACGGGAGCGGTTTATCGCCGCGATCGGCCATGGACTGGGAGCTTCTTCACTCATGGGCCACTATTCTACGCACGCGTTCGTGCGCCCTCAGGGCGGGTCCGATGGTCATGACAAACCCCGGCCTCGTCTCCCTGTGGCGCGCTCTGCGCCGGGAACGAGGCCGGGGCCGTGTCGGGTGGAGGAGGCTCAGTCCTGGAGGGTGAGCTCTCCCGCGATGGACAGGTCCATCCACCGCTTGAAGTCCGCGCCGCGCTTGCCCTGCGAGAGCAGGAAGACGGTCTTGGCGTAGAGGGCTTCGAGCGTCATGTCGTGCGCGCCGATCGCGCCCAGCTGGGCCAGGGCGTTGCCGGCCTCGTAGTGGCCGAGCATGACCTCGGACTGGTAGCACTGGGAGGCGACGATGATCGGCACCTCGGCCTGCGCGAGCTCGGTCAGGACGTCCACGAGGCCGGGCTCGGAGGCGGGGATGTTACCCACGCCGAAGGTGCGCAGGATGACCGCGTCCGGGTGGGGCGTCGTCATGGCGCGCAGCCGCGCGGCGCTCATACCGGGCACCACGTCGATGACGGCGACATCCTGGCGCGTGTACGGGCTGGGATCCTGCCAGCCGGTGCCCGCGCTCGGAGCCCCGTACCAGCGCCACGGGGCGCCCGTGCGCGCCATGGGGGACACGGAGGGCGACTCGAATCCGCGGAACGCCCACGACGAGGTTTTGGTGGCGCGGTTGCCGGCCAGGAGCTTGTGCCCGAAGAACAGCATGACGCCTCGGGCGCGATGCGAAATTGCAGCGCGCAGGGCGCCCGTGACGTTCGCGGACGCATCCGAGCCGACGACGCCAAGCGGGTACTGAGACCCGGTCAGGACGACCGGCTTGCCCATGCTCGCCAAAGCGCGTAGGACAGGGCCGCGGCCGAGTAAGCCATCGTGTCCGTGCCGTGCAGGACCAGGAAGGCGTCGGCCTCGTCCGCGTGCGCGTTGATGTCGTCGATGATGGCCTGCCAGTCCTCGGGGGTGGCCTCCGAGGAGTCGATGAGCGGGTCCAGCGTCGACATCGTGATGTTCGAGGCCAGCTCGATGCCCTCCAGCTGGGAGCCGAACCAACCCCTGCAGGTCAGCGCCGGGACGCAGACCCTCGGGGGAGTCGACCATGCCGATGGTGCCACCGGCATACGTGACGTGAAGACGCACTGTTCGTCCTTTCTCAGTCGCCCGCCACCAGGGTTTCCTCGCCCTGCAGCGAGGCGGCGGCCTCGTCGGTCAGGTTGCCGACGCGCCCGCGCACGTAGTACCAGCCGGCGACCATGAGGGACGACGACCACGGCGAAGAGCGCGAGGGTCCAACGGCCCGACTCGGAGGTGACGTTCGAGCCACGACGACCGCGAAGAAGAGCAGCGCCAGGTAGTTGGTGTAGGGGGCGCCGGGCATGCGGAACTCCGGACGCTGTGCCTCGCCGCGCTTGACCTTGCGCAGGAACGCCAGGTGCGAGATGAGGATCATCGCCCAGGTGCCGGCGATGCCGATGCCCGCCAGGTCCATAACAATCTCGAAGGCGTTCTCCGGAACGAAGGCGTTGAGCACGACACCCGAGCAGACCCAGCGACGCGGTGATGATGATGCCGCCGTAGGGGACGTGGTTCTTGTTGAGGCGAGCGGCGAAGCGCGGGCCCTCGCCCACGAGCGCCATCGAGCGCAGCGTGCGGCCGGTCGCGTACAGGCCGGCGTTGAGCGAGGACAGAGCGGCGGTCAGGACGACGACCTGGATGATGTCGCCCGCGTGGGGCACGCCGAGGCCGGAGAAGAAGGTCGTGAAGGGGGACTCATCTCGAGAGTAGGCGGTGTAGGGCAGCGCGAGGGCGAAGAGAACGACGGAGCCGACGTAGAAGAAGAAGATACGCACGACCATCGAGTTGATGGCCTTGGGCAGGATCTTCGCGGCGTCCTTGGCCTCGCCCGCCGCGACGCCCACCATCTCGGTGCCGCCAAAGGCGAAGACGACGCCCAGGGTGAGCGCGAAGACGGGGGCCAGGCCCTCGGGGAACCAGCCGCCGGACTCGGAGATGTTGTGGACGCCCGCGGTGTACTCGCCGACGTGAGCCTGGGTGATGATCGCCCAGATGGCGACGCCCATGAAGATGAGGATCGTCGCGACCTTGATCATCGCGAACCAGAACTCGGCCTCGCCGAAGGCCTTGACGCTCATCATGTTGAGGACGAAGACGAGGGCGAGCGCGATGAGGGCGATGACCCACTGGGGGACGCTCTCGAACATGTTCCAGTAGTGCATGTAGAGCGCCACGGCGGTGATGTCGGCCATGACCGTGACCGCCCAGTCCAGGAAGAAGAACCAGCCGGTGACGAACGCGCCCTTCTCGCCCAGAAACTCGCGGGCGTAGGACACGAACGCGCCCGAGGATGGACGGCGCACCGCGAGCTCGCCGAGGGCGCGGACCATCAGGAACGCGAAGACGCCACACACCGCGTAGGCGAAGGCCAGAGCGGGGCCGCCCTGGGCCAGACGGCCGCCCGCACCCAGGAACAGGCCGGTGCCGATCGAACCGCCGATCGCGATCATCTGGATGTGTCGGTTTTTCAGAGCCTTGTTGTACCCGGCGTCTCCCGCGTCGGTCGCGGTGGACACCTGGGTCTGATCCTTGTCAGACACGCGTGTACTCCAATCGGTGTTGAGGGAGGCCAAATGGCCGTGTACTGTCAGTTTCCTATAGTCGACGGATCGTCGCTGCAGGTGGGAGGTTTGGTCAGAAAGGATGGTGTCGAGGCGGGAGAACGTGCAGACAACAAGGGTCAGATTCAAGCAAATACGGGCACTTTGGTGAGGCGCGTGGCGCTCGCGGGTGGTGTTCGCCCGCGCGGTTGTGTGATGGGATTAATGGGGTAGTCTCAAATGGTGAAGCGAATTGACCCCCACACTCATAGCGCGTATTCAGACGGGACGGATACGCCCGCGCAGCTCCTGGCCATTGCCGCGCAGGCCGGGCTCGATGCCATCGCGCTGACGGACCACGACACGACGACCGGATGGGACGAGGCCGCGGCCGCCGTCGCGGACACCGGCGTGAGCCTCATCCGGGGCGCCGAGATGTCGTGCTCGTCCTCGGGGATCACCGTGCACCTCCTGGCCTACCTCTTTCGACCCGGCCAGCCCCAGCCTCGTCGATAATTTCCGACGCACGCGCGAGGACCGCGAGACGCGCGCCGCGCGCATGGTCGAGAACCTGTCGGCCGACTACCCGATCACGTTGGACGACGTGCTCGCCTTCGCGCCCGAGGGCGGCCCCGTGGGGCGCCCGCACATCGCCGACGCGCTCGTCGCCGCCGGGGCCTTCCCCGACCGTAGCGCTGCCTTCGTTCAGGCCCTGCACCCGTCGGGTCCCTACTACGTGCACCACTGGGCGCCCGACCCGGTCGAGGCCGTGCGCTGCGTGCGCGAGGCCGGGGGAGTGCCCGTCCTGGCCCATCCCCCGCGCTCGCAAGCGCCAGCGCCTGCTGCCCGAGGCCGTCATCGCCGACATGGCGGCGGCGGGACTCTTCGGCATCGAGCGCGACCACCGCGACCACGCGCCCGAGGATCGCGCCGACGTCGAGCGCATGGCCCGCGAGATGGGCCTGGCGATGTTCGGCTCCTCCGACTACCACGGGACGGGCAAGCCGAACCGTATCGGCGAAAACACGACGGACCCGCAGGTGATCGCCGAGGTCATCGCGCAGGGCGCCATCGAGGTGGTCGAGCCGTGAGCCTCTTCGACGTCACACTCTTTGCGACCGCCTTCGCGACGCTGACGGTCATCATGGACCCCCATCGGGACCGTGCCCGATCTTCCTGGGGCTGACCTCGCGATACTCCCAGCTCAAGCAGCGCCGCGCCGCCATCCAGGCAACCTCCGTCTCCTTCGGCGTCATCCTGACCTTCGCGATCCTGGGCGGGCAGATCCTGCGCCTCCTTCACATCTCGATGGAGGCCCTCCAGCTCTCCGGCGGCGTCCTACTGTTCCTCGTCGCCATGGAGCTCCTCATGGGCACGGACTCGTCCTCTCCAGATACGGGGGACGAGGGCGTCAACGTCGCGCTCGTCCCGCTGGGCACGCCGCTGCTCGCAGGCCCCGGCTCGATCGTCGCCGTCATGGTGGCCGTCGGGCAGGCGGGCACGAACGTGGGATCGTGGATCGCTGTCATCGTCGCCGTCGTTCTCGCGCACATCGTCATGTGGCTGACGATGCGTTTCTCGCTGATGCTGTCTCGACTCCTGGGGCCCGGCGGCATCATGCTGCTGACAAAGATCTCCGGCCTGCTGCTGGCCGCCATTGCGACGCAGCTCATCATGGAGGGAATCTTCCAGTTCATCGCGACCGCCAAGCTGTCCTGACCTGGCCCGTTTTTCCGCGTGGGCGGAGTCGATGAAACGCCTCACGAAAATAGTGGGAGTGCGACTCGCCGATGCGTGATTTTTCGAAAAATCTGTGCGTAATGGTCAGGAAGTGTTGTAGGGGTGGGTCGAGAACGCCGTGACGCGACACGGCCCGCACTGGTCAGGGTCACGCATTCATCCCTCACCACATTCATTCCAGGAGAAACAATGAAGAAGACGACCTCGTCTCTGCTTTCGCCGCCACCGCGGCGCTCGGTCTGATCGCCGCTTCGGCCGGTGTTGCTTTCGCCGCCGAGGCCCCGTCACCGATCCGCCGACCCCGGCCACCGACGCGCCCTCGGCCACCGTCCGGCCCTCGGCCCACGGCGACGACAACACCGATGCCCCCCGCCGATGAGACCCCGGCCCCCGGAGCCCTCGACCCCGGCACGCCGGATCCGGGCTCGACGACAACACCGGCGCTGACAGCAACAGCCGGTGGCTCCGCTGGACGCCCCGCTGCCGACGATTCTTCGGTCCCCGCCGCCGATCAGGGTGGCGCTGGCGCGCCTCCGGGCCCCGTCGGCACCACCGGCGTGACCACCCGCGGCCAGATCTCGACCGGCAACGGCCCGGCCCCCGTCTCCGCTCGTGGCGGCATCCGCAACATGAACGCTCCGGCCGGTACTCCCCGCCGCCTCGAACCCGACGCTGGCCAACACCGGCTCCGTCGCTTCGATCGCCGCTGGCGCTGGCGTTATCGCGCTGGCCGGTGGCGTGACCCTGGTGGTTGCTCGCAAGCGCCACTGAGGCATCTTCGCCTGACAAGTAACGCGGGCCCGCTCGATCCGAGCGGGCCCGCGTTTTGTCTAGTTTGCGCAGATCGTCGCTCATTTGTGCACGAACGTGCAGTTGAAAAACCGTGAATTTGCACCGAAAAAGTCATCGTTTCGCCTTTGAAATGATGCGTGCATCACATGCACAATGGAACTACCGAAAGTCACCATGAATTGAGCCCTCATGATGAACCGGTGATGGGAAGTGGCACCACTCATCAAGAGAGGTGCCACTTTCCTGTTATGCGTCCCTGCGGAGCGTGCCCCCGCAGGGACGCGCCCTGCGGGGGACAATCCGTCAGCGCTGGCGACGGCGCAGAGCCAGAGCTCCCAGGCCCGCCAGTCCAGCCATGATGGCCGCACCGGCCAGCATCGGGGTGTCAGCGCCCGTGCGAGCAAGGTTGCCGCTCGGGGTCGCGGACGGGGCGGGAGCGGGGGTCGTCGGCTCGGGCGTCGGGGAATCCGACGGCGCCGGCGTGGTCGGCTCCTCGGTGGGAACCGTGCACTCGCTGTCCGTGCCGGTCAGCCAGTTGTGCAGGACGATCGGGGCCAGGATCGGGGAGCCCTCGAGGGTCTCGCCGGTCAGGGATGCCGTTGATGTTGAAGGAGAAAGCGGAGTTGGCCGGCATGTGCTCGATCGTCACGGTGATGGTCTTGCCGTCCTCGCTGACCTTGATCTCGCCCAGGCCCTCGACGGTGTTCGTGAAGCCGTTACCCTTGAGCGCGCCAGCGCCGGGGTTGGAGATCGTGTTGATCGTGGAGGCGTCGAACTTCAGGCCCTGGACGGCCTTGATCGTCAGCGTCGCGTTGGTGAGGTCCTTGTGGGTGGCGCCGTAGAGGCGCAGGGGTGCGAGATCGCCGACCTTCGGGTCGCTACCCGGTGGCGACGAACCAGCCGTCAGCGTTGGCCTCGCCCCACTTGGGCTCCTCAGAACCCCAGGAGCCCGCGTACTTGGAGCGCTCGTTGATGTCGCGCGAGTAGGGGCTCCACACGGTGCGGTCCACGGTCGTGACCTGGCACTTGGTGAGCTCAGGGGTCTCCGGCGTGGGCAGGTCGCCGCACACCTGGCCGTCGGCCGGGAACTGGGCGCCGACCAGGTTGGCGGACGCGGTCGAGGACTCGGCGCCCTCGGGGAAGGTGCCCGTGAACTGGAAGACCGTGCCGGTGTTGGCGTCGAGGCCCTTGTTCAGCGTGATGGTCCAGATGTTCTTCGCGGCGTCGGTCTGGGTGGCCGTGAAGTCGCCGTCGTTCCACGTGTACTCGGCCTCGCGAGGGCCCCACGACTGCATGAAGGCGTTGAGGCCCGCGCGGGTCTCAAGCTTGCCGATGAAGGCGGTGTTGGTCATGTCGTCCGGGCAGGTCGACGGTGATCGTCGTGCCGGCGGCCAGCTTGTTCTTCGTGGCCACGGGGAAGCGCCAGTTCTGCATGGAACCGGCGATCCAGTGGTTGGCCTCGAACATGCCCGGAGCCGTGTAGGTCTCGGTGTTGAAGTTGGTCGAGATCTTCGAGGTGTAGCCGTTGTTCGAGCCGGTGGCGACCTTGTTGATAGTGCCGTCGGCGTTGCGGGTGATTGCGTCGGCGGATACAAGCTCGGGGTGGTGGGCCAGGATGTCCGTGTCGAGGATCGCCGAGGCGGTCCAGTCGGCGCGGCACGCGGTGGACTTGTCGCCGTTGGCGGTGCCGGGGCCCGTGGGCTGGTTATCGTCGGAGGGTTGCGGCCATGGCGGGGCCCGCGATCAGGGCGGTCGCGAGCGTGGCGCTCAGAGCCGTCGTGATGGTCAACCTATGCGTCAGTTTCATCGTATTCCTCGTGTTGAAGGTGATTCAGTCTCAAGAACACTGGCCGTGTGGGCTGTTGTTAGCCCGGTCAGCATTGGTTACATGAAAACCTTAGACCATGAACACTGACCGTGTCTCACGTTTGCGAAAAATCATTGAGGGAGTATTTTACAACTTGCTGCAGGTAGGGGATTTGCTGCGTCTGTAAAGTGCGCCAATCTGGGTCTTTAGTCATGGGGTCGATCTGGCGGGTGTAGTCCGTCACGTGGCTGGGGGTGGGGTTTCTCCCAGAGCTGTGTCAGCAGCAGGGAATCTGGGCTGCTCAATCGCTACCCTCTAGAGGTGAGGCCAAGCCCCCGACCCTGGGGCGCTCGCCCCCGCGGCGGGCACGGCGCAGTTACAAAAAAGGAAATCGTATGACGCTGGATCTGACGCAGTCGCTGCCCTCTCATGTGCGCGCGACCTCTGGACGCCCCGTTGAAGATTCGACCCTGATGGAGGTGTGGCAGGGGCTGTCCGCCGCAATCGTCGATCAGATCGCCGATAACTGGGCCGCCACCACGGAGCGTTACGCCAAGGGCCGTCAGGAACACTACTTCTCCGCCGAGTTCCTCATGGCTCGAGCCCTGCTCAACAACCTGTCGAACCTCGGCCTCGTCGAGAAGGCTCGCGAAGCCCTCGCCGCCTACGGCCTCGACCTCGGCCAGGTCCTCGAAGAGGAGCCGGATGCTGCCCTCGGTAACGGTGGCCTCGGCCGCCTCGCCGCCTGCTTCCTGGACTCCTGCGCCACCCTCGACCTGCCCGTGCGCGGCTACGGCATCCTGTACCGCTACGGCCTGTTCAAGCAGCTCTTCGACAACGGCTTCCAGACCGAGCACCCGGACCCGTGGATGGAAGAGGGCTACCCCTTCGTCACCCGCCGCGAAGAGCGCTCCCGCATCGTCTCCTACGCCGACCTGACCGTGCGCGCCGTCCCCTACGACATCGCGATCACCGGCTACGGCACCAAGAACGTGGGCACCCTGCGCCTGTGGAAGGCCGAGCCCATCGAGGAATTCGACTACGACGCCTTCAACTCCCAGCGCTTCACCGACGCCATCGTCGACCGTGAGCGCACCATGGACATCTCCCGCGTCCTGTACCCCAACGACACCACGTTCGAGGGCAAGGTCCTGCGCGTGCGCCAGCAGTACTTCTTCTGCTCCGCCTCCCTGCAGGAGATCGTCGCCAACTACGTGCGTCACCACGGCACCGACCTGACCGGCTTCGCCGAGTATCAACGCCGTCCAGCTCAACGACACCCACCCGGTCCTCGCCATCCCCGAGCTCATGCGCATCCTCATGGACGAGCACGGCCTCGGCTGGGAAGAGGCCTGGAAGGTCGTCTCCAAGACCTTCGCGTACACGAACCACACGGTTCTGGCCGAGGCCCTCGAGACCTGGGACATCCACATCTTCGACCGCCTGTTCCCGCGCATCGCCGAGATCGTCCGCGAGATCGACCGTCGCTTCCGCATCGACATGGCCGAGCGTGGCCTCGACCAGGGCACCATCGACTACATGGCCCCCGTCGCCGGCAACACCGTGCGCATGGCCTGGATCGCCTGCTACGCGTCCTACTCCATCAACGGCGTCGCCGCCCTCCACACGGAGATCATCAAGCGCGACACCCTCAAGGAGTGGTACGCGATCTGGCCCGAGCGCTTCAACAACAAGACCAACGGCGTGACCCCGCGCCGCTGGCTCAAGCAGTGCAACCCCCGCCTGGCCGCCCTCCTCGACGAGGTCACCGGCTCCGACGCGTGGGTCCGCGACCTCACCGAGCTGTCCAAGTTCACCGAGGCCGGCACCGACGAGGTGCTCGAGCGCCTGGGCGAGATCAAGCACGCCAACAAGGTTGACTTCGCCGCGTGGATCAAGGATCGCGAGGGCGTCGAGATCGACCCCGACTCGATCTTCGACGTTCAGATCAAGCGTCTGCACGAGTACAAGCGTCAGCTGCTCAACGCCTTCTACGTCCTGGACCTGTACTTCCGCATGAAGGACGACCCGACGCTGGACACCCCCAACCGCGTGTTCATCTTCGGTGCGAAGGCTGCCCCCGGCTACATCCGCGCCAAGGCCATCATCAAGCTCATCAACGCCATCGCGGAGCTGGTGAACAACGACGAGGACATCAACGGCCGCATCAAGGTCGTCTTCGTCCACAACTACAACGTCTCGCCCGCCGAGCACATCATCCCCGCCGCCGACGTCTCCGAGCAGATCTCGATGGCTGGCAAGGAGGCCTCGGGCACGTCCAACATGAAGTTCATGATGAACGGCGCCCTCACCCTGGGCACCCTGGACGGCGCGAACGTTGAGATTCTCGAGGCCGTGGGCGCGGACAACGCCTACATCTTCGGCGCGACCGACGATGAGCTGCCCGAGCTGCGTCGCCACTACGACCCCCGTTGGCACTACGAGAACGTCCCCGGCCTCAAGCGCGTCATCGACGCCCTGACCGACGGCACGCTCGACGACTCCAACTCCGGCTGGTTCCACGACATCCGCCACTCGATCCTCGAGGGCGGCTACGACCCGGCCGACGTGTACTACGTCCTGGGTGACTTCGCCGCGTACCGCGAGACCAAGGACCGCATGGCCGCCGATTATCGCGACCAGAAGGCCTGGAACCGTCGCGTGTGGGCGAACATCTCCCGCTCCGGCCGTTTCTCCTCGGACCGCACGATCTCCGACTACGCTCGCGAGGTCTGGCACATCGAGGGTGAGCCGATCGACTGACGCATTCGCGTAGGGGAGGCCCGGAACCGCACGGTTCCGGGCCTCTTTTGTTGCCTGGGGGAGCGCAGTTGTATCGCTCTGTGAACCAACTGTATTAGTGGGTTGACACAGTTGGGTATCTGTGTCATTGTATTAGTGTATTAATACAGAAAGACAGGAGGGACGCGTCGATGCGCATCGATGACACCCGCCCCATCTGGATCCAGCTGGCCGACAGCTTCCGCGCCCGCATCACCGACGGCACGTGGAAGCCCGGCCAGAAGATCCCCTCCGTCCGCGACCTCGCCATCGAGGCCGGCACCAACCCCAACACCGTCCAGCGAGCCCTCGCCGCCCTCGACGACGAAGGGACTCACCGTCTCCCAAACGGACGGCCGGACGATTCGTCGCCACCGACGACGCTGCGCTGCATGCCCTCCGCCAGGAGGGAGCGCGCGCGGCAGCAGACGCATTCATCCGCGCCTGCCGAGCCCTCGGTGTCGAGCGCGAAGGTGCCCACGGCCTCGTCGATGAACGCTGGAACGCGGACCTGTAAACCAGGAGGAATACTCTCATGACCACCCAACCCACAGGCGCGAGCGCGACCGGCCCCGGCCTCGTCGAGGTCACCGGCCTGACGAAGAGCTACCGAGCGACCCCAGCCCTGCGCGACTACAACCTGAGCCTGGACGCCGGGCACATCGTCGGCCTCATGGGCCCCAACGGCTGCGGCAAGACCACGCTGCTCAAGATCCTCGCCGGAGTCCTCTCCGACTACGACGGCACCGTCACGATCGACGGGCACGCCCCCGGCGTCGCCACCAAGCAGATCGTCTCCTACCTGCCCGACGCCGATTTCCTGAACACCGAGTGGACGGCGGCGGACGCGATCCGCATCTACTCCACGTTCTTCGCCGACTTCGACGCCGACAAGGCAGCCTCGATGGTCGACTTCTTCGGACTGCCCACCGACCGCCGCCTCGGCGAGATGAGCAAGGGCATGGGGGAGAAGCTCCAGATCAGCCTCGTCATGTCCCGGCGCGCCCGCGTGTTCCTCCTCGACGAACCCATCAGCGGCGTTGACCCTGCCACACGCGACGTGATCCTCGACGGCATCCTGCGCGAGTTCGACCCTGCCTCGCTGCTCATCATGTCCACCCACCTCATCTCCGACATCGAGCACTTCGTCGACTACGCGCTCTTCATGAAGGACGGACAGGTCCTCCTGCAGGGCGACGCCGACGACCTGCGGGCCGCCCACGGCGATTCCCTCGACGCCATCTTCCGGAAGGAGTACCGCTGATGTTCACCAAACTACTTGCCTACGAGATTCGCTCGCGTTACCGCGCGGACGCGCGCTCCTTCGGGGCGTTTATCGCTGTGATCGCGGTTGCCGCGGGAATCGTCGCCGCGGGGCTGCCGGGGATCAGCGGCTCCACCGCTGTCCTCGCCTACGCCCTGTGTGCGCTCACGCCGGTCGCCTGCGCGATCGCGGCCCTGGCCGACTACTGGAAGACCCTCTACGGGCAGCGCGGCTACTTCACGATGAGCCTGCCCGTCTCCGGAAAGGTCATCTTCTGGGCGAAGAACACTCGCATCGCGATCGAGTGCCTCCTGGCCCTCGCCCTGGCCGTCGGCGGAATTATCGCCGTCGCTTCGGCCGCCGCGTGGAGCGACGGCATTAGCCTCGCTGAGTACACGGCCGGGCCGCGTTCCGTCGTGGCCGGAATGCCGACCTCCACCGTCGTTATCATGATTGTGGTTCAGGTGCTCGTGTCGTTGTCGTGGCTCGTGCAGGGTAGTGCCGTCATGTCCATCGGCGCGGAAGGACGCTTCAACCACCTCGGATTCGGTGCTCCCATCATCGGTTTCGTCCTGCTGTACATCGTGAACCAGGTGCTTTCCACGGTTGGCACGTTCTTCCTTCCGCTGTCCGTCACGACTGATGGCCACTTCTCCACTGAGATCATGTGGACCTCGTACCGGGCGACGATGGGAACCGAGGGGCAACCGAACGTCATCGGCATCGGCTCCTATGTCCTCGTGCCCCTGTTTGCGCTGGTCATGGCGATCTGGGCCTCTCGATCGATTGAGAAACACACGTCCCTGCGCTAGCGCCCGTCCTCGCGCCCACGCGAGCCAGGCATAGGAGGTTTCAATGCTACTGTTATCGTCAGTGATCAGCGCCTTCGTCCAGCTCGGCCTGTTCCTCGTGATCCCGTTCGCGTGGTGGGCATTCACCGCCAGACGCAGCGTTGGCTTTGCCTCCTGGATCGGTCTACGGTGGCCGACCTGGGACGGGAGAAGGGCGCGACTCGGCGTAGCCATCCTCGCGTGGGTGGTGATCGGGGCGGCCTCAACCGCGCTGCTCCAATCCCTGTCGGGGGACGTGCCTGCCGCGCGTTTCGCCGGGCGAGGCCTCGGCGGCCTCGTCCCGGTCCTGCTCTTCGCGATCGTGCAGACCTCCCTCGCCGAGGAGATTTTCTTCCGGGGCTTCCTCGGCAAGCGGGTCATCGCCAGGTGGGGTTTCGCCCCCGGCAACGCCGCTCAGGCCATCGCCTTCGGTATCCTGCATGTCGCGATGTTCGCCTCCTTCGCGGACCCGATCCGGCTCCTCGTCATCGGGATCCTGATGGGGCCAGCGGATGGATCGTCGGTTGGCTCAACGAGGAGGGGCCGGGGATCGATCCTGCCCGGCTGGGCGCTCCACGCGAGTGCGAACCTGCTCGTCGGAACCGCGGCGGCGTTCAACCTCATGGGGTGAGGTGGTCCCGGCTAGCGGTTGACTCCGCTGGCCGGGGCTTCGCTGCGCGCGCGGGCGGCTTCGAGGGAACGTGCGCCGGGCTTTGAGGATTCGTTCAGTTTCCTATGATGTCTTAGGAGTGATAAGCGTCGAAACCCGAAAGGACACCCGTGGAACCAACGAACGGCTCATTCGTCCCGGCGAGCCGGACCTGATCTGGATGGTGTTCATCCAGCAGGTCTTGGTCCTCATCGCGTGGCTGATCGGCGTCGTAGTGCGCCGGGTCCTGAAGAATCGCATGACGATGTCCACCGCGTCAGCAACTCTGACCGGCCTGGCCGGCCTGTGGGGTGGCTTGGTGATCGCCGGTTGGATCTTCGACTCCGGTGACCTGTGGAAACCTGGGATGATCGGCGTCGCCGCGCTGGTTGCCCTCGTCGTCGTCATCGTTGTTTCCCTGATCGCCGCCTACCTGCACCCGCGCCCCGGCCTCGACCCCATCTCCGAGGTTGCCAAGCACGGCGAATCCGACTCCCTCGAATTCAAGTCGAGCGCCCGCTGGAACATGCGTTCCGGCAAACGCGACGATGCAATGGAGACCGTTATCGCCAAAACCGTCGCCGCCTTCATGAACTCCGGTGGCGGCACTCTCCTCATCGGCGTCGACGACGAGGGACGGCTTATCGGGCTTGGCCCCGACTATGCGACCCTCAAGACCCCGGACGCTGACCGTTTCGAGCTGTGGATCCGCGACCTGTGGGGCCAGCGAATGGGGACCAATGCCGCCACTCTGCCGAGGCTCGACTTTGCCGAGGCCACGGACCCGCAGGATGGGTACGAACGCCAGGATGTGTGCCGCGTGACCATCCCGCCTTCGCCCCGCCCCGTTTATCTGAGGGGACCCAAGGGTAAGGGGGAAGCAGAGTTGTGGGTGCGCGTGGGCAATTCGACGCGACGCCTGGAGGTGGTGGACGCGGTCCAGTACGTCTCAACTCGCTGGCCCGAAAGCGTGCGAGTCTCCCCGTGGACGCGCGTGCGCCTCCTCGTGCTGCGCCGCCGCGAAGTGCCGACGCGCCTGCCGGGCGTCGTCGAGCGGGTTCTCACCGAGCGCGAGAGGAGCATCTTGCCGGCGTCGGAAGAGGAGTGATCCGCACGGGGCTTCGGGCGCTGATGGGGAGTGAGGGCGGGGTTAGACTGGCCCCAGGAACTCAGAGAGGAGAGTAGGCATGCGCCTGCGCAAGACCCTGCCCGCGGACATCGAGCAGATCATCGCCTCCGGGGACGTCGAGGCCGTCGCGCGAGCGGTCGAGCGTTGCGAGGTCGGCGCGTACCTGCGGGGCTCCGCCTATGAGTCGCGGCTCATGCATTTCCCGGCCTCCGAGGAAATCACCGACTTCCTGCTCGCGCGAGGCGAGGACATCAACTCGCGTGACCGGTACGAACGTACCCCGATCCACGCGCGCGTTCGGTCGCGATGCCTCGACCAGATTCCGATGCTGATCGCTCGCGGAGGCGACATCAATGCGCGCGATACCTCCGACCAGACGGCGTTGTTTGGCGTCGTCGAGCGTTTCCCCGTTGCCGACGTGTCACGGATGATTGCCTGGGGCGCGGATCCGCTGGTTGTCGCTGATTCGCGGGTCTATGGGAAGTCGACGCTTGTGGAGAACGTGGTGGCCTGGCACAACTTCCTGGACACGCCGCGCGCGCTCGCGGTGATTCGGTTGCTCCTTTCTGTTGGGGCACCCGTCGGCGAGCGTGTGCCCATCGCGCTGCGAGCCATGGACCGGATGCGCTGCACGTTCATCACGCACGGTCTGCCGGAAACGATTTCTCAGGCGACGTTCGACGAGGCCTCGGCTGCGTTGTCGGAGCTGTGCGCGCTGTTCGGGGTGGAACAGCGGGAGGCGCAGCGCGCGCCTGGAGTGGGGGAACGGCTGGAGCTGGATCCGTCCGTGCCTGCACTGCGTCAGTATGGGGAGTTGTGGGATCTGCTTGTGCCCGACAGTGGCCAGTGTCAGACGCTGCAAGGCGAGGTCATTCGCATTGCGGGGCGCCTCGGCCACGAGGTGTATGACAACGGTGGCATCAACTGGGATTGCTCTTTCGGGAAGCTGCTGGACCAGTATCTCAGTGTCGTGCGTTCAGGCCTGCCGATGCCGCCCGACTCTGTCGCCCGCGCCGAGGCCGCCGGCGCCTCCCTCAAGTCCCGTTCGATGTCCCACCAGGCCGTCGACGACATCACGGAGCTGGCGGTGGTGTGGGTGCGTTTGAATCCGGTCCTGGTGGAGCTGGATCTGCCCGACGTGGGGCGGTGAGCGGGGCTAGGTGTAAAGCTCGCGGCGGTACACTGGGCGAATGGGTAAACGAATTCTTGGATGGCTGCGACAAAGACGGGTGTCAGTCGTATATAGCGTGTTTTGGTTTGTCTTGCTATGTCTTATTGCATGGTTTGTATGGATGACGCATATCAATATCTCGGGGCGTCTTCTTGAGGAGAATGCCGAAATGTTGGGCAAGATGTATTATGCTCTCTTCGGCTTCCCCGGAGTTATAGCTTTCATTTGCACCTGGTGGAAGCATGACAGGTGGCGTGCGGTATTGACAATGCGTTTGATTCTCATTTTAGTGATGGTGGTCGTTTTTTTCGTCGCCTTCACTCCGTTTGATCAAAGTATGGCATTCTATATTGGGACCGATGTGCCGGAACCTGGACTTGTATCTACATATGAAGTGCTGTTCATATATATATTATTTGTCGTAGCCACTTCTTTTCAGTGTTGGCTAATTGCGTCTGAAATGAGACAAAAAGAATTAACCTCTGTTGTTGGTGGCGTTTTGGTCATTATGGGCATTGTCATGCCGAAATTACTTGAGTCATATGCAATTCTCAGTGCGCATTGTTTTCAGAGAAGGTGTACATTGGGCGATCGAGATGGAATGGCACTGTTTGAGATGGCTATTGCGTGCGCTGTTGCTCTGGCTGCGATGTTCGTTGTTGGATTGTTCTCGGAATCGATCGTGCAATTCATTCGCTCATCTGAAGAAGAATTTAGTGATGTGTCTAGAGAGTCTTCGCTCGCTGACTCTCACAATGCTGAGGTGCCCGTTTCTGAGCGTGAGATTGCTACTGCTTCTGACAAGCAGAACAAGGAAAGTGAAGTGCTTCCTGCTTCATCGGCTGTGGCCACTCGTGTGTCTCAGGAGGCTGCTGATGGTGTGGTTATCCCCGCACAGGCTACGGAAACGCTGGCAAGCGCGTCTGGTTCGGGTGATGCTGTGTCCAAGCAGCTGATGAGCGCTGTTGTTTGTGGCCTCGTCGCCGGCGCGTGTTTCTCGGTGGTGAACCGTCTCCTCAGTCGCCGCTGAGCTGCGTTGTCTTGCGCTTTGACTGGGGAGTTGAGGCAGGTCTCCGCGCCGCTACTTGTTTCTAAGTGGTGTTACACCATTTTGCGGGGTATTACACCAGCTCGGAGGTAGTGTAATGCTCCCCTAACTGGTGCAGGGCTGTCTGCTGCGGCTCACTTGGACGCTAGTTGGAGCTACTACGGAGCAGCTCTTACCGCGACGGGGCTTGTTGGACATTGGCATTGCACTACTTGGCCCAGCGTTGCACTAGATAGCAGGTAGTGCAATGCCCTCCTATCTAGTGCATTGCTGTCGTATCTAGTGCAGTGCTGCGCGGCCTGGGCCTGTTAATCGTTTGCGGAGGACGTAGGGACGGCCGGTTCCACAACGATGCTTGTTACCGATGAGGCGGTACACCCGATCCGTAGGCATTGCACCCCTTCTGATCGGGTGTACCGCGACGGATCGGGTGCAGCGCTGCACGGCCTGGGCCTGTTGGACGCGGCATGTGCAGTGCCACCGAGTAAACCCGCGCGCAAGCTTGTTACCGATGAGGTGTTGCACCCGATCGGGAAGATTCAACCGCTTCTGATCGGGTTGAATCTTCCCTAACGGGTTGAATGTTCCCGATCAGGTTGAATCTTGCCGCGCCCTGAGGCCCAAACAGGGGAGGGGCCCAAGCCTTGCGGCTCGGACCCCTCCTCATGTCGCATCAATGCGGGGCTCTATCGCCTCGATCTAGCGCCTCACTCGGCGCCCTTGCGGCGGCGGATGCGCTTGCGGGCGCGGGGCGCGCCCTCAGACGCCTCACCCGGATGCTGTGAGTGCTCGCCGCGGCCACGGCCACGCGTACCGCGATCCGATCGACCCCCCTTACCGGCGTTCAGCGTGCGATCCCCGTCCTGGGACCCGCGCGACCGAGAGCCGCGCGCTGAATCCGAAGTGCCGCCCGAACGCGCCGAACGCCCACGGCCACCCCGAGAGGTGCCTCGGGACCCGCCGCGCGAGCCACGGCCTCGGCCCTCGCGGCGAGGAGACGAACCGCCCAGGTCCTCCAACACCTCTGCATCCAGGCCGGCGCGCGTGCGCTTGGCGCGCGGCAGACGACCGGTCGTGCCCTCCGGGATATCCAGGTCGGTGAACAGGTGGGGGGAGGTGTGGTAGGTCTCGAGCGGATCCGGCACACCCAGGCCCAGGGCCTTGGAGATGAGCGACCAGCGCGGCGTATCGTCCCAGTCAACGAAGGTGACGGCCGTGCCCGAGTTGCCCGCGCGGCCCGTGCGACCGATGCGGTGGATGTAGATCTTCTCGTCTTCGGGGCACTGGTAGTTGATGACGTGCGTGACGTCGTCGACGTCGATGCCTCGCGCAGCGACGTCGGTGGCGACCAGGACGTCGACCTTGCCGTTACGGAAGGCGCGCAGAGCCTGCTCGCGCGCGCCCTGCCCCAGGTCGCCGTGCAGCGAGCCGACCGCGAAACCGCGGGCGGTCAGGTCCTCGCCCAGGCGGGCAGCCGTGCGCTTGGTGCGGCAGAAGATGACGGTCCGGCCGCGCCCCTCCGCCTGGAGGATACGGGCGACGACCTCGACCTTGTTCATGGCGTGAACGCGGTAGATGACCTGCTTGACCGTGTTGACGGTCTGGTTCTGGTCGTCGGGATCCTGCGCGCGGATGTGGGTCGGCTGGACCATGAAGCGGCGGGCGAGGGCCACGACGGTGCCGGGCATGGTCGCGGAGAACAGCATGGTGTGGCGGTTCTCGGGGACGCGGCTGAGCAGCGTTTCGACGTCGGGCAGGAAGCCCAGGTCGAGCATCTCGTCGGCCTCGTCGAGGACGACGGTCTCGACGCCGGACAGGTGCAGGTGGCCCTTACGCAGCAGGTCGATGAGGCGGCCGGGCGTGCCCACGACGATGTCGGCGCCACGCTCGAGAGCCTCGATCTGGGGCTCGAAGGCGACGCCGCCGTAGATTTCGACGATGCGGGTCGACAGGTACTTGGCGGCCTCGCGCAGGTCCTGGGCGACCTGCTTGGTGAGCTCGCGGGTCGGCAGGATGATGAGCGCCTGCGGCTTGTTCGGGTTGAGGAGGTCCTCGTAGCCCTCTTCGTCGGGCGCGATGACGTCCTCGAGGACGGGGATGCCGAAGCCGAGGGTCTTGCCGGTGCCGGTCTTGGCCTGGCCGATGATGTCGTGGCGCTCCAGCGCGGGGCCAAGCGTCAGGGCCTGGATCGGGAAGGGATGCGTGATGCCCTGGTCTTCGAGGGCGTCGACGATCGGGTCGGTGACGCCGAAGTCTGCGAAGGACTTCTTGTCGAGGTCCTCGCCCTTGCCGGAAATGTCCGGGGTGGCCTCTTCGACCTCGGGGGCTGCGGGCTTGATGTTGCCGAGGCGGACGACGCCTGCGGAGTATTCGACGGACGAGGCCGGGGTGGCCTTCTCGGTGGTGTCAACGTCGGTGGTGGGCACAGTTGCCTCAGTGCTCGTGTTGGTCACGATCTACCTTGTCTCCCGGGCTTTTCCGGGGTTGGGGTCGGTGCCGATCGCGCATTATCTGGGGCGGGGATTCTCGTCCACGCGTACGTGTTATGTAGTCAAGAATGCGACCGGTCTTCCGGTGGTCACCTTTCAGTGTAATGGTGTGTGAGGAGTTCGCGTGGGAGGGGCTGGTCACAGAGACGGCTACCAAATGCACAGAAGTAGGAACTATGCGCCGGGCCGTGGAGCTTGTCAGGGCACTATGCTGGAGTCATGGCACACGAGTTTTATTCCGTCCCCGCCGACGACGCCGAAGTCCTTGGTATTCTCGCCTACTCGTCGCTCGCGTTCATGACGCGCCTGGCGAAGGATGGTGAGCAGGCCCCTACGTTCGAGGCCCACGTGGAGCATGCGCGCATGGCCGCGCAGTGCTTCAAGCTTTATCAGCAGCTGGAGGTGTGGAGTGCGCACCGCGGCTTTGATCTGCTGGCGGCCGGTAACGCGTTCTCGGGAGCGTACGACGACCTGGATGCGCGCACGCGTCCGACGACGTTCGCGGAGCGGGCTGTCAAGACGTTCATTACCCGTGGCATGCTGGGCGACATGCTGATCCGCGTCGCGCAGGTGCATGGCCTGTTCGAGGGTATCGAGGACGTGTGGCCATTCGAGCAGGGGCACTGGGTGCGCGCGCACCTGGGCCCGCAGATCGAGGCTGACGAGCAGCTGTCTGCGCGCCTGTCCCTGTGGGGGCGCCGCGTGGCGGGCGAGGCCCTTGGCCTGGTGCGCGCGACGCTGTTCACCTACCCGTCGCTGGCTGCGTCCCCGGAGAACGTCGATGAGATCACGGAGTACGTGATCAAGCGTCACGGGGAGCGCATGAAGGACATTCACCTGAAGGCCTGAGGCCACAGGGTATAGACGAGACCGGGGTTCCTCGGGCGGTATCGCAACCGCTCGGGTTCCCCGGCCTCGTTCGTTTGGGCGCGAATCAGTGGATTGCGAAACCGACGCGGCGTTCGGACTTGTTGGCGATCTGCACGTAGCCGAGGGCGTGTGCGGGTACGAGGGTGCGCTGGCCCTTCGTGTCCGTGATGTCGAGGACGCCGTGGGCGGAGATGAGGGCCTCGTTGACCTTCGCCATGAGTTCATTTTTCGGTCATGTCGACGTCGAGGGCGAGCTGGCGCGTGTTGTCGCGGATGCCGATGAAGATCTCCATGTTGACTCCTTGCTGGTAAATATCGTCATGGCCATCATATGTGCCGCAGATGCGGGTGGGGTCTGGGAGTATTGCGTTATGAGCGAAATCAAGGTCAGGTTGCGTAGCCGCAACGCCGATTGGTGGCGTCTGCCGGAGCTGAACGCGAACCAGCGTGCGGTCGTGGACGCGGCGTGCTCGGGCGACGTGATTGCGCGCGGCGCCCCGTCCTCGGGCCGCTCGACGTGTGCCCTGGCCGTGTTCGAGGAGGCGGACGCCCAAGGCCGCTCCGCGCTGATTCTCGCTCCCGATCGCACGCGTGCCGACGTGCTGACCCCGCGCGCGCAGGCGCTTGGCCCGGATGCGGTGCGCCCGGTGCGTACCCCTGCCTCTTTCGCCTATCAGGTGGTGGCTACGTGGCGCACCCAGCGCGACGTGCCCTTGGAGGGCGTGGAGCTGGTGACGGGCGCGGCCCAGGACCAGATGCTCGCCGAGGCCCTGGAGTCGGTGGATGCACCGTGGCCCGAGGACATTGGACCGCAGATGCGCGCGATGCCGGCCTTCCGCGGGGAGTTGCGCAACCTGGTGGCCCGCGCGGGCGAGGCCGGGATGGACGCGTCCTCCCTGTCCGAGGCCGGGGCCCGGTTCGGTCGTCCGGAGTGGCAGGGCGCGGGCGCGATTATTGCTGCGCTGGAGGAGGGGCCCGAGCGTTCCCCGGAGTATCCGCGCACCCTGCGCGTAGACCTGTCGCGTATCCAGGCGCTCGCGGCCGATCTGATCGACGCATGGGAGCAGGACGCGCCCTCGCGCGGCGTGCAGGCGCCGTCCCCGGTGCCCGACGTGGTGATCGTCGATGACCTGCAGGATTGCACGCCTTCGACGCTGAGGGCTGCTGGAGGCCTGCCGCGACGCGGGTGCCCGGATCGTCGCCTTCTCGGATTCCGATGTGGCCGTGGCTGGGTATCGTGGCGGTGAGCCGCACCTGGACCGCAGGCTTGCCAGTGCTCTTGGTGTCGAGATAGCTGAGCTGGGCCAGGTCTACGACATGTCCCGCGCCGTGCGGGAGCTGGCGCGCCAGGCATGCGCGCGCATCGCACAGTCCGGATCGCCCGCCCGGCGCGAGGCCGACGTCGCGGACGACGCTCCTGAGGGCGCTTTGGTCACCCACTTGGGCGCCACGCCCTCGCAGATGGGGGCCCTCATCGCGCGAGCCCTCAGGTCCCACCACCTGCACGACGGCATCGACTTTTTCGGATCAGGTCGTCATCGTGCGCAGCTCCTCGATGGTTGCCGAAACCAGCCGCTACCTGGCGCGCGGAGGCGTGCCCGTCGCGGGCGGCGGACGTGCCTTCGACTTCGCGACCCAACCGACGACGCGCCTGCTCCTGGACCTGGTGACCATGCCGACGGGGACGAGCGACATGGACGTGGCCCAGCGCCGCGAACTCGCCGAGCGCCTCCTGCCCTCGCCCCTCGTGCGAGCCGACGCCCTCGTCATCCACCGTCTGCTGCGCCGCCTGAACGCCGCGCGCGCCCAGGCTGCCGAGGAAGCGGGCGACGAATCCGCGCCGATCCCGCTGACGGCTGCCGACCTCGTCAGTGACCCGCAGACGTGGAGGCCGTTCATCGAACAGGCCGAGCAGGCGGGCGGCAAGCGCGCCCGAGCAGCTGCAATGCTCGCGCGGCCCCTCGAGACCGCCGCGCGCCTGTGGGAGCTGGGGATGAGCGGCAGTGTGCGCCCACAGGAACGCCTGTGGTCCCTCTGGGAGGCATCCGGGGTGGCCGGCGAGTGGCGCTCGCGGGCCATCGCGTCGGATGACTCGTCGGGCTGGTACGACGATCAGCTGGACGCCGTCGTGGCACTCCTGCGCGTGGCTGACGTGTGGGAGCAGCGCAACCCCGCCGGCTCCGCTGTGGGCTTCGCATCGGAGCTGCTGGCCGGCTCGGTCCCCATCGACACGATTTCGCGCGTGGGCGTGCGCCCGGGCGGCGTCGAGGTCCTCACCCCCGCGCAGGCGATGGGTCGCCACTGGCAGGTCGTCGTCCTCGCGGGCCTGCAGGACGGGGCCTGGCCGAACCTGCGCCTGCGCGACCGGATTCTGCGCGCTGACCTCCTCGCGGACGTGGGCGCGGGCCGTGTCGCCGTGGGAGAGGATGGGCGCGAGGAACTCATCGACTCGACGAGAGCAGCCCGTCGCGCGGTGCTGGATGATGAGTATCGCCTCTTCGTCGCGGCTGTGACGCGCTCTCGCAGCATCGTGCACGCCGGCGCGGTGCGCTCGGAGGACGCGGCGCCCTCAGTGTTTTTCGACCTGGTGGCGTACCTGGCTGGCACCCATCGAGAGAACGACATCGTCCCGGTGGATCCGGTCGAGGCGCCGCTGTCCCTGTCCGGGCACATCGCGGACCTGCGGGCGCGTGCGGCCAACTCCGACGAGCCGGCTGACGCCCAGCTCGCGGCCACCCTCCTGGCCCTCATGGCTCGCGAGGGGATTGCTTCCGCGCAGCCGCACCGGTGGCTGGGCGCGGGTGGCACGCCGACCAGCGCGCAGGACTACCGCGGGCAGATCGTCCTGTCGCCGTCGCAATTCGAACGCGCGCTGGCATGCCCGCTGCGGTGGTTCCTCACCACGATCGGAGCCGATGCACCGTCGAACGCGGCCGCCAGCCTCGGCACCCTCGTCCACGCGGTCGCCGAGGAGTATCCGCACGGAACCCCCGAGGAGCTCACCGAGGCACTGGAGGCGCGTATCGAGGAGCTGGGCTACAACCTGGACACGTGGGCTGGTCGCGTCGCCGACCGCCACGCGCGCGAGATCGTGAACAACCTGGCCTCCTACGTCGTCGGCGTACCCGGTGAGGTCACGGTGGAACAGACGGTATCGGCCGAGGTCGAGGGCGTGACCATCCGGGGCCGGATGGACCGACTCGAGCAGGTGGACGAGGGCTTTCGCGTCACTGACCTGAAGACCGGTAAGAGCGGTTACACGAAGGCCAGCGTCGCAGAAAACCCGCAGCTGGCCGCCTACCAGATGGCCATGCTCGCCTCGGGCGAAAAGGTCGCGGGGGCTCGCATCGCGCTGCTGGGCGGCTCCAAGCCGCAGATCTACGATCAGCCTGCGCTCCAGGGCGAGGAGCTGGAGCGGTGGCGCGAGTCGGTGCGCGAGGTGGCACTCAGTGCCCGTGGCCCGTACTTCGAGGCGAGGCCCTCGCAGGAGGCCTGCCGATACTGCTCATTCGACCGGCTGTGCCCGGCGCGCGAGCGCGGCCGCAAGGTGGTGGAGTGACGTGGGAAAGGACAGTGCAATGGCTCTGAGTGCCCTGCAGATTCAGGCAATCGTCGACGCGACGAAGACCCCGACGCACGAGCAGGTGCGCGTCATCGAGGCCCCGCGACGCCCGCTCCTCGTCGTGGCGGGCGCGGGGTCGGGTAAGACCGAGACCATGTCGATGCGTGTGCTGTGGCTCCTCGCCAACCACCCCGACCTGAGCCCGTCCTCGATCCTGGGCCTCACCTTCACGCGCAAGGCAGCCGGCGAGCTGGGGGAGCGCCTGCGCGAACGCATCCGGCTTCTCTCACGCGAGATGCCGCAGCTGCGCGAGCGCCTCGACGAGGACCCCGTGTCCCTCACCTACAACTCCTTCGCCGAACGCATCGTGTCCGAGCACGGGATGCGTATCGGCATCGACCCCCGATTTCTCGATGCTCTCCGAGGCCGGGGCTCTGGACCTCATGCTGCAGATTGTCGAGGCGTGGCCCACCGACCTCGACGAGGATCTCACGCCCCTGGGTGCAGTCGGACAGATCCTGCACCTGGCAGGCGAGATCGCCGAGCACGGCTACACGGTGGAGAGTGCCCGCGAGGCCCTCGTGGGCTTTGGGAGCGAGCTCGAACAGGTTGGCGAGACGAACGACGACGCACGGCGCCTGCTGCGGGCGAACCGCCGCCGCATCGCCTTCCTCGACCCCATCGCGGAGTATCAGAAGCGCAAGCGCGACATGGGCCTGCTGGACTTTTCCGACCAGCTCGTCCTGGCCACGCGCATCGTGCGCGAGGCCCCGGCGGTTCGCGAGTCGCTGCGCGAAGAGTTCCGCGCGGTCCTCCTCGACGAGTTCCAGGACACGTCCGTCATCCAGATGGACCTGCTGTCCATGCTGTTTGGCGACCACGCTGTCACCGCGGTGGGCGACCCGAATCAGGCTATTTACGGGTGGAGGGGGGCCTCGGCCTCGTCGCTGGAGTCCTTCCTGGATCGATTCCAGACGGGGGAGGCACAGGAGAACCAGACGCTCACCCTGTCCACCGCCTGGCGCAACGACCAGACGATCCTGGACGCAGCGAATCGCGTGGCTGCGCCCCTGCGCGAGGTCGCCGCGTATCAGGAGGGCAAAGAGCGCCTCAGGCCCAGTCGCCCGTCCTGGTCGCGCGAGACGGAGCGGGGCCCGGGCATGTCGATGTCGCGTACGCCCCTGACTACGAGGCCGCGCTGGGTGCCGTCGTTGACTTCGCCCGCAGCGTGCGCTCCCATGCGAGCGAGGGCGGCAAGCGGCGCACGGTCGCGGTGCTGTGCAGGCGCCGCAAGGACTTCGCGTACGTGGACGCTGCCCTGCGTGACGCCGGTATCCCGACGGAGATCGTGGGACTCGGCGGTCTGCTCGACCAGCCCGCCGTGCAGGACGTGCGCGCCGCGCTGGAGCTGGCTTATGACGTCGAGGCCTCCCCGTGGCTGGCGCGCCTGCTGGCGGGCATCGACCTGGGGGCCACGGACCTGATGGCGCTGGGCGACTGGTCGCGCGTCCTCGCCCGCACGGAGGGGACAAACCCCCACCAGGCGGTCCTTCTGGATGCGGTGGATTCTCCGCCGGAGCCGGGGTGGGCGGCCGAGGGGCGGCCCGCGATCAGCGAGGAGGCGGTGCGCCGCGTGCGGCTCCTCGGCGAGCGCCTGCGGCAGGTCCGCGAGGGGCGTGGGGCGCTCGGTCACCGAGCAGGTCGAGCGGGCGATCCTCATCATGGGCACGTTGGACGACGTGATCGCCGATCCGCTGTCGATGGGCGGGCGCGCGGCCCTCGACGAGTTCATCGCGGTGACGGCGGCCTACGAGAAGGACACGCCGGGGGCTTCCCTCGGCTCGTTCCTGGCCTACCTGCGCATGGCCGACGAGCGCGAGGACGGGCTCGAGGCTCCCTTGGGGGAGCCGGATCCGCGCGCCGTGCAGATCATGACGGTCCACGCTTCCAAGGGACTCGAGTGGGATTGCGTCGTCGTCTTCGGGTTGAGTGACGGCATCTTCCCGTCGCACGACAAGCGCAAGACAGTGTCGTGGCTGGATGAGCCGCCGATCGCTACTGCCTGGTTGACGGATGCCAGCGCGTTGCCGCACCCGCTGCGCGGGGACCGCGCGGATCTGCCGCCGTTCTTGCTGGACGTGGAGGGTGAGGCCAAGCCCTCGGCCGCGTACTCGAAGTGGGTGAAGGGGCACTACGGGCGCTCCCTGGGAGTGCACGCGGAGCGCGAGGAGCGCCGCCTGGCATACGTGGCGATGACGCGCGCTCGGAGCATCCAGCTCCTCGTGGGCTCGTGGATCTATCGGACGGGTTCGACCACGAGGCAGCCCTCCCGCTACCTGATGGAGGCGCGCGCGCAGCTGTTCGGTGATGCGCCGGACCTGGTCGACGACACGCTCGTGCGCGTGGGGGACCGCGGCGTGTGGGCCAGGGGCGATTGGCGCAGCCTGGGGATCGAATCGGTGTCCGGTGCCGGAGTATGCCTGATCGCGCCGGAGCCCGGCGACGAGGACATCGTCGACAGCGCGGCCGGTACGGCGTCGGTGTCCTTCCCGGAGGAACCCGGCCTCGCGCCAGAGGGTCGCCGCGGCCGCGCAGACCGTCGAGGCGCAGATTCGCGACCTGGCGCAGGATCAGGATGTGTACGAGGCCTTGGCACAGTTGGAGGATGACCCCGCGGTGCGCGATACGGTCGCACTCATCGAGGAATATCACCTGGGGCTTGAGACGCCGGTCGTGGACCTGTGGGCCGAGCGCGTACCCGCGACGTCCGTGTCGGCGCTCCTGCAGGACGCGGATGAGTTCGCACGAGATATGCGCCGACCCATGCCTGCTCGCCCCAGCTCGTTCTCCGCGCTGGGCACGGTGTTTCACGCGTGGGTGGAGTGCGAGCTTCACCTCGCGAGCGCGGATCCGGCCTCGGAGATCACCACGGGCAGCGAGGTGGGTGCGGGTGAGGATGCCGTGCTGGCCGGCGGTGACGACGCGGCGGACGAGGCCCTGCTGACGGACGGTGAGCGCGAGCGCCTGGAGCGGCTGCGCGCTAACTTCCACGCCTTCGTTGCGAACGAGCTGTCGGACTACCGGGCCGTCGCGATCGAGGAGGCCTTCTCAGTTCAGGTGGGCGGCGTGTCCGTCCAGGGCCGCATCGACGCCGTGTTCGAGCGCGTGCGCGGCGATGGTCCCCGATACCTGGTCGTCGACTGGAAGAGTGGACGCCCGGTGACCGCCACGACCAAGCCGGATAAGGTCGCGTACTTCGTGACTCAGCTGCGCCTGTACCAGCGCGCCTGGGCCGCCCGCACGGGCGTGGATGCCTCGCAGGTGGGGGCGATGGTCGCCTTCCTGGCGGGCCCCTCGCACCACACGCTCGAGAGCCTCGAGGCCATGCTGGGGATGGGCACCGCATCCCTGGACGAGGCGCTGCGCGATGTTTTGGAATTCTAAAATCCCTCTTTAATCAAACTGGATGGGTGACAGGCTGACAAGGGTTTGACGAAAACGGTTGAAAAGCCTGTCACCCACGTCATTAAAAGCCTTCACAGGGGCATCAGAATTAATCGCCGCCTGTGACGAATGCACAATTCTCCCTTGTGTACCCTGCTCAGAGGCTGGTACAGTTGTCCTGTCAATTTCAATGACGAGAGACGGCACCTTCGGGAACGTTCCCGGACACGCGTTACAGAGAGGCAACGCGATCAACGGAACCCCGGTGCCCCTGACAAGGAAGGAGCGCAGCGTGCGCCCCACTATCTCCAAGTACCTCGCACTCGGTGCGACCGCCTCGGCCTTCGCCTGCTCGCCGGTGCGTGCGGCTCGGGAAGCACCAGCTCTGGCGGTGGTGCTAGCTCGGACCAGGTCCACCAGATGTACACCTGGGTCTCCACCGACAACGACCGCGCCCAGTGGCAGTCCTTCGTTGACGCGGCCAAGGAGAAGGACCCCAACTTCACCCTGACTTTCGACGGCCCGGCCTTCAACGACTACTGGACCAAGGTCAAGACCCGCATGGTCGCCTCGGACGCGCCCTGCATCCTCACCACGCAGGCCGCCCGTGCGCAGGAGGTGTCCGGCCTGCTTGAGCCTCTCGACTCTTACATGGAAGCCGCCGGCATCAAGGCCTCCGATTACAACGCTGCGATGATGCAGGGCATGACGGTTGACGGCAAGGTTCTGGCTCTGCCCTACGACGCCGAGCCCGACGTCCTGTACTACAACCGTGAGATGTTCGAGAAGGCCGGCCTTGAGGCCCCCTCGACCTCCTACACGACCGAGCAGTTCCTCAAGGACGCCAAGGCCCCTGACGGGTGACGGCAAGTACGGCATCGCCGTTAAGCCGCTCCTCCTGGGCAACGCCCCCGGCGACTTCGGCATCGCCTTTGGCGGCCAGGTTTCAGCGGACGGCAAGAACACCCTGACGGATCCCAAGTTCGTCGAGGGCGTCCAGTTCGCCTTCGACCTGGTCCACAAGGAGCAGGTCGCAGTTGCCCCGAACGCCGCCGACAACGACGGCCCGGCCCAGACCGCCTTCACCTCCGGCACCGCCGCGATGATTGTGGACGGCCCGTGGATGTACGGCTCCTTCGAGAAGGAGCTGGGCGATAAGCTCGGCGTCGCCGTTATCCCGACCCCCACGGGTCAGCCCGTGCGGTCATCCAGGGTTCCGGCTTCGGCATCGCGAAGTCCTGCCCGGACAAGCAGGCGGCCTTCAACGTTCTGAAGGAGCTCGTGACCCCCGAGGTCATCGGCACGGTCGCCGACAAGCAGGGCACCGTCCCCTCCGTCGAGTCCGCGATGGACAAGTGGGCGGCCAACAAGCCCGCGGATAGCGCCGAGGCTGTTCGCGTCCTCCTCGAGAATGGCACCCCGCTGGTGACGACCACGACGTGGAACCAGATCAACACGTCCTTCCAGCAGTACTCGCCTGAGGGCTTCCGCGGCACCAAGACCGCTCAGGATATCCTCACTGATCTGCAGAACTCCGCTGGCTGATCCCAGCTCACCATGAACGAGGCCGGGGCGACCTTCTCGGTTCCCCGACCTCGTTTCGTGGGTTTCTTTCCGTTAGCGCTAACGATGGTGTGAGCGGGACTGTGGAACCCACTGACATTCGACGGAAAGGTGTGCATAGCTTATGAGCGTTGACACTGTGAAACCCGGCCGCGAGGCGCTCTCGGGCGCGGCGGGCGCGGGGGAGGCGAAGGCCTCCAAGCGCGGCAAAAACTCCGCGCGCGCTGAGGGTCGGCGGGGCGATGGCCTGCGCGCCCTCGTCTACCTGTCGCCCGGAATGATGGGCTTCCTTCTCTTCATCGTCCTGCCCCTGATTGCGTCCCTCGTGATCTCCTTCTATGACTGGTCGATCTTCGGAGGCGGCCGCTTCATCGGAGTGGAAAACTACCGGCGCATGCTCAGCGGCGAGGACCCGGCGTTCTGGACGGTCATGCGCAACACCGTCGTGTTCGCCGCCTGCTACACTGCGCTGAACCTGGTGATCTCGATCGGCCTGAGCTACTGGCTCCAGCGCGTTCCCGAGTGGCTCAGCCGCGTCCTGCGCGTCATCTTCTTCATCCCGGTTGTCACGCCGATGGTCGGTAACGCGCTGATCTGGCGCCTCATGCTCTCCGACAACGGCGTGGTCAACTCGGCGCTGGCCGTCTTCGGGATCGGGCACATCCCCTTCCTGAACCACCCGGCTCTCGCGATGGGCTCGCTGCTCATGATGAGCCTGTGGCAGGGGCTGGGCTACAACATCGTCGTGCTCACGGCAGGCCTCAACGGCCTGAACACCTCGGTGCTCGAGGCCGCGACGATCGACGGCTGCAACGGCGTTCAGCGCTTCTTCAAGGTCGTCTTCCCGATGATTTCCCCGACCGTCTTCTTCTGCACGGTCATGACGATCATCGGTGCCTTCAAGGTCTTCGCTCAGCCCTACTTCCTGACGCTGGGCGGCCCGGGCGAGGCGACCAACACGATCGTGCTGGCCCTGTACCGCAACGGTTTCTCTTTCGACAAGCTCGGGTACGCGTCCGCGATGGCGTGGGTGCTCTTCGTGATTGTCATGACGGTGACGGCCCTGCAGTTCGCTGGCCAGAAGAAGTGGGTGAATTACGATGCATAACAAGCGCGTATCAACGACGATTTCGGTCGTTATCCTGAGCCTGATCGCGATCGCGTTCCTTTTCCCCTTCGCGTGGATGGTCGCGACCTCGCTCAAGCCCACGACCGAGGTCTTCAGCCTGAGTCCGACGGGCAGTCGAATCGCCTGGGATAACTATCCGTCTGCTCTTAACTCTATTCCGTTTGGCCGAGTTGTCCTCAACTCCTTCATCGTTTCGCTGGCAGGCGCCGCCCTCGTGGTCGTCGTGTCGGTTCTGTCCGCTTACGCGTTCGCGCGTCTGCGCTTCAAGGGGCGCGATCACCTGTTCATGCTGTTCCTGGGGACGCTCGTCCTGCCCCAGGAAGTCCTCGTGATCCCGCTGTACATCGGTATGCAGCGCATGGGCCTGGTGAACTCCTACTTTGCCCTTATCGTGCCCTTCGCGTTCGGCGCTTTCGGCGCGTTCCTGATCCGTCAGTTCCTCATGTCCCTGCCCCTCGAGTTCGAGGAGGCGGCTCGTATTGACGGCTGCAGCGACTGGAAGATCCTAACGAAGATCCTGCTGCCCCTGCTCAAGGCTCCGATCACGGTGGTTGGCGTGTTTGCGTTTATCGACTACTGGTCCGCGTTCCTGTGGCCCCTCATCGTCGTCAACGATTCGTCGCTGGCGACGATCCCGCTGGGCCTGCAGATGTTCTCGGGTGAGCGTGGCACCGACTGGGGCCCGCTGATGGCCGCGGTGACGATGACGACGATCCCGTCGATCCTGCTGGTCGTATTCCTGCAGAAGCAGCTGGAAAAGGGCGTCACCCTGGGCGCCTTCGGAGGACGATGACGAACATGAGCGAAACGATGACGGACACCGAGCGCTGGAGTTCGCTGGCACGCCCGACCCCGCAGTGGTTCGAGGACGCCCCGCTGGGCATCTTCGTCCACTGGGGCACCTACTCGGTCCCAGCGTGGGCCGAGGACCACGGGGAGCTGGGTGTCGAGGAAGACTGGGAGGCCTGGTTCACCCACAACTCCTACGCGGAGTGGTACTTCAATACGATTCGTATTCCGGGTTCCCCGGCTGCGCTGCGCCACAAGGACCTGTACGGGGCGGCCTCGTACGACGCGTTCTTGGACGCATGGGACCCCGACGCGTGGGATCCGGCTGAGTGGATGCGACTGTTCCACCGTGCGGGTGCCGGCTACGTGGTGCTCACGACCAAGCACCACGACGGCGTCACCCTGTGGGATGCCCCTGAGACGGGCACGCGCAACACCGTGCGCCGAGGCCCGTGCACAGACCTCGTGGCCGGCTTCGCGGATGCCGCGCGCGACGAGGGCCTGCGGGTCGGCCTGTACTACTCCGGTGGCCTGGACTGGCACTACCGGCCCGCGCGTCCGATCCTCTCCGAGGACGACTGCAAGGACCTGTGCCGCCCGAAGGACGCCGACTACGCTCGCTACTGCTTCGTGCACGTGCGCGACCTGATCGACCGCTACCAGCCCGACGTCATCTGGAATGACATCGACTGGCCGGACGAGGGGAAGGACTTCGGCCCCTACGGCCTGGGGACGCTCTTCGAGTACTTCTACGCGGCGCGCCCCGAGGGCGTGACGAACGACCGCTACGGCGGCGTTCACGCGGATTACCTGACCAGCGAATACCAGCACATGGGCGACTCTGAGACGAGCGGCAAGCCGTGGGAGAACTGCCGAGGCGTCGGCCTGTCCTTCGGCTACAACCGTGCAGAGGGCGAGCACCAGTACCTCAGTGGCGCGGCTGCGGTCCGTCACCTGGTGGATGTGGTCTCGCGCGGTGGGCGACTCCTGCTCAACGTGGGTCCGCGCGCCGATGGCACGATCCCGCGCGAGCAGCGTGAGTGCCTCGAGGGCCTGGGCGCCTGGAATGACCTGTATGGGGAGGAGCTGCGTGGCGTGCGTGCGCTGTCGGCCAAGGACTTTGAGGCCGTCACCGCGCAGTCCGCAGGAGACGAGGCCTGGGTCCGCCTCCTCGTTCACGAGGACCACGTCGCGGTGGTGGCGGATGCGTCCGTGATGCAGGTGTCGGGTCTGCCGAGCGGATTCGACTACTCGCGTTCCACGATTCTGACGCCGGGCGCGGCGTGCTCGTGGGATGGGCAGAGCCTGACCTTGCAGGCGGGGGAGCAGCCTCCGAGCGATGCTCGCGGCGATGCTTTGCCGCTGGTCATCACAGCCCCACGGGCGTGAGACGAGGTTGTCGGCGCGGACCTGAGGCCTGCGCCGACAACTTATTTGTACGAGCGCGGTACCGTCGCCACGATGGTCGTCGCGATGACGAGGGGCTCGAAGACGCGCAGCGGGATGTGGGCTGTCAGTCGTCGCCCCGCCCACGCGCACGCAAGGATCATGTCACACGCAGAATGTTGCGTGCCACGGCGCTGGAGAGCAATGGGGGCGGAAGCGAACGAGTCGCTTCCACCCCCATATGATTCGCGCGGGAAGTTGAGGAACCGCGCGAAGCTGCTCACTGACCCAGCAGCGTGCCCTTCACGTAGTCACGCGCGATGTGCGCGTACTCGAGCGGAGGGGCGATCTTCGGATCCTGCTCGGCTTCAACGAGGATCCAGCCCTTGTAGTCGTGCTCAACGAGGAAGGCGTAGGGCTCGGTGAAATCGATGGCGCCGTCGCCGGGAACCGTGAACATGCCGGCGAGGAAGGAGTCGAGGAAAGAGCGCTTGGCCTGGCGAGACTCTTCCATCTTGGCGGGGCGTACGTCCTTGAAGTGCACGTGCTTGATGCGGTCGATTGCGCCACGCAGCAGGCCCATGACGTCGCCGTCGCCCACGAACGCGTGGCCCGTGTCGAAGAGCAGGGAGACCTTCTCCGGATCGGTCAGTTCGAGCATGCGCAGCGTCTCATCCTTGGTCTGGACGACGGTGCCCAGGTGGTGGTGGTAGACCAGGTCAAGGCCGTACTCGTGGGCGATCTCGCCGAGCTTGTTCAGGCCCTCGGCCAGGACCAGCCACTCCTCGTTCTTGAGAACGGGCTTGTTCTCGAAGATGCAGATGTCGCGGATGCCCTGCACCGAGCCGGTCTGCTCGGAGACGACGACGCGGGTGGCGCCGAGGAACTGCAGGTACTCGCAGGTGGCGCGGAAGTCTGGGATGACGGCCTCGACGCCGTCGCGGACGATGAAGCTGGAGAACCACTGGGCGATGATCTTCAGGCCAGCGGCGTCGGCCTTTTCCTTCGTCTCTTCCTTCGAGGGGTACCAGCCGGCGACCTCGGTGCCAGCAAAGCCGGCCTCGGCCAGGTCGTCGAACATGATGTCAATGGTGTTCCATTCGCCGACCTCGGGAATGTCGTCGTTACGCCACGCAATCGGGTGCATGCCCCAGGTGATGCCATTGGGGTCGTTGATCGCGGTTGCGGGATCGTAGACGTGAGTCATTGCAGCTCTCCTATGAGTCGCGGTTGTAAGCAACGGCGAGTTATGCCGGTGTCACTATTCTACTCAATCCCGTTGAATTGTCTAGACAAAGCGACTCCCGGCGGGGGGAACCCCGCCGGGACTTTCGAGACGCTATCAGGCGAGCGACACGGGCTTGCCGGTCTTTGCCGACTCCGTGGCGGCCTCGGCCAGGCGCAGAGCCTCGATCGCATCGTCGATGGACGGCGTGGGCTTGGCGCCCGCTACGACCGAGTCGATGAACGCGGTCAGCTCAATGCGGTAGGCGTCCGCATAGCGCTGCAGGAAGAAGTCCAGGTACGGTTCGGCCGCATCCGTGACCTCGGCGTTGGACAGGCGCACGGTGGTAGTGCGGATGTTGTCCGCGTTGAGTGTGCCCGTCGAACCCTGGGCTTCCAGGCGCTGGTCGTAGCCGGCCGAGCACTTGCGGTTGTTGACGATGGTGGCAACGACGCCAGCGGCGTTCTTCAGGGTGACCACGGCGGCGTCGAAGTCGCCGGCTTCCCTGATCTCCTCGTTGAAGTTCTGGCCGAAGGCGTGCACCTCGATGATGTCGCCCAGGAAGAAGCGGGCCATGTCGAAGTCGTGGATGGTCATGTCGCGGAAGATGCCGCCGGAGACCTTCACGTACTCAGCCGGGGGAGCGGAGGGGTCGCGCGAGATGATGAGCAGGTTCTCCAGGTCGCCGATTGTGCCCTCTTCGAGCTGAGCGTGAACCGCGGCAAAGGAGGGATCGAAGCGGCGGTTGAAGCCGAACATGACGGGCACGGACACAGCGCCCAGCTCGTCGCGAGCGGCCTCGACGTCCTTCATGTCCAGCGCGATCGGCTTCTCGCACAGCACGGCCTTGCCGGCCTTGGCGGCGGCGAGCAGGTGCGGGATGTGCAGCGGCGTGGGCGAGCCGATGACGACGGCGTCGACGCCTTCGTCGGTGAAGACGGAGTCCACGTCGGTCGTGTGGTGGGCGCCGTAGACCTCGGCCAGCTTCTGCGCGGCGTCACCGAAAGGATCGGCAACGAGGGCGAGGGTGGCGCCGGGGTGGGCGGCGATGGTCTTGGCGTGGACGTGGCCGATGCGGCCGGCGCCGATAACGGCAATGTTGAGCATCTATGCTTCTTTCTAGGTGAGAGGGGTGTGCTAAACAGCAGAAAACCGTGACCGGTGCTGGCCCCGCACGTGGTGTGCGGGGCCAGCCAGAGGGATCACGGAGCGGGCATAATGACGTCGCGCACCAGTGCGTCGAGGTCAGCGTCTGCCTGCAGGAAGCCGCGCAGCGTCCGCACGGTGCCACCGAAGGTGTCGAACTCCTCCGGGGTCATGCCGTCGGGCTCGTAGGCACGGACGAACTCGGGGATCGAGAGCAGGGTCTTCATGATGTCCTCGCGCACGGGGATGTCCATGCGCTCTTCCACCTTGTAGTCCGAGTCGTTGATGAGTTTGGCCCACTTGAACGGCGGGGAGACGACGACGTCGCCACCGACGAACTCGGACCAATGCATGACGTTACGGAAAGCGGCGGAGAGCATGCGGGCGCGCAGGCCGCGCTTCTGGAACTCCTGGTAGGCGCGCTTGAAGGCGGCCACGCCGCACCACTCGAGGTGGCCCGGATCCAAGAACATCTTGTCGCGGGCGGCGACCTCCTTGATCCAGTCGTCGAGGCGGCCCACCGCGAGGGTGACGACCGGGCCCATCTGGGAGGTGTCCTTGCCCTCGGCCTCGCGGCGCTTGAGGCCGCGCTCGATGGCCTCGCCCGTGGTGACGGCCTGTGCGACGGAGAAGGAGACCGTCACGTTGACGGAGACGCCGCGGTAGGTGGCCTCTTCGATGGCCTCGACACCCACCGAAGTGGCGGGGATCTTCACGATGATGTTCTTGGCGAGGTTGTGGAACTCCTCGGCCTGGTCGGCCAGGGCCTTGGCGGAGCGAGCCAGGCGCGGGTCCGTCTGCATCGACAGGCGACCGTTGCGGCCGTTCTCGGCCTCGAAGATGGGCTCGAGGAGCTTGGCGGCCTCGAGGGACAGCTCACGCACGACCTGCCAGCCGATCTCAGACTCGGTGGCGTCGGGCATTTCCTGGCGAGCTCCGCGATGCGGGGCAGCCACACGTTGCGACGCTGGTTGATGCAGGTGTAGGCGATGGTCGGATTGCAGGTAGCACCAACGCCGCCGAAGGAGATGGACTGCGCCAGCTCATTGGGATCCGAAGAATCGTTCCACAGGGCGGTGGGGGTGTTACGCGCGGCGTCCAGAAGGGGGCCGGGGGTGTACTCGATGGACATGGCGGGAAGCACTCCTTTGTGATTGCTTTCGACTTTCTCCGTCGGGGATAAGTCTACGGCGAGCGCATCCACCTGTCAACAGTTTGTTAGGACAAAGTATCAATACCTTGTCACTGTGCGAAAAGGCTGGCCTCGAAGGAGTATCGCGATGCGCGGTAGATGTGGTCACCGTACTCCACGATGCGCCCCGAGGGATCGTAGGTGGTGCGCTGAGTCGTCAGCAGGGCGGCGCCGCGGTGCTCGGACAGGAGCTGGCTTCCTTCGTCGTCGCGCTGCGGGCGCCGATTACCTGGCGGGCCGAGGCCAGGGTGACCCCGCGCTCGCGCATCAGGTCGTAGAGGGAAGCGGACTCGAGCTCCTGCATGGTCGGCGCGATGTCTGTCGGGATGAGGTTGGTAAGCACGGCGATCGGCTCGTCGTTGGCAAAACGCGTGCGCTCAATGTGGACGATGAGTGTTCCCTCGGTGATCTTGAGGACGTCGGCTTCCTGAGCGTTGGCCGGGCGTGCCTCGTAGCGCTGGATTGTCGTGTGGACCTTGTGGCCGGCGTTGACGAGGTCGCGCATGAGGGAGGTGAGCTCCATGGGGCGGTGAACGTGGCGCGGGGACACGATCGTACCGACGCCGCGGCGGCGCGTCAGGAGGCCGCGGTCAACGAGGCGCTGGAGCGCCTGTCGTGCCGTGGGGCGGGAGACGTGCAGTCGTGCAGCCATCGACAGTTCGTCCTCCAGGCGCGTGTCCGCAGGCAGGGCGCCGGAGTTGATGAGCTGTGCGATGGGTTCTGAAATCTGGAAGTACAGCGGCACGGGGGAGGAGCGATCCAGTGTGATGTCTGGAACGTAGGGGGTGTTCTCCGAGGTGGGCGATGCTTTGGACATGTCAAACCTTCGTGTGTGGCGCGACAGTTGTGCTAAATATTTAGGGTTACATAGTATCAGCGTTGATGTAAAGGGTGAGAGTGACGCGCTGTTGCATATTGTATAGACAAAGTTTGACGATTGCCTGTTGATAGTGCATCCTTGGAACGAAAGGTTTACGGGCCACCCCAATGGAGAGGAAGGAGACGCCATGTCTCTCGAGCGCCGCTATGTCGACATTCTAACAATGGGTCGTTCCGGCATTGACATTTTTCCTCTCCAAGTTGGCGCCCACCTCGAAGATGTCGAGACCTTTGGAAAGTTCCTCGGCGGCAGCCCGACGAACGTCGCCGTCGCCGCCGCCCGACTCGGACACCGTGCCGGCGTCATCACCGGCGTGGGGGATGACCCCTTCGGCCGTTTTGTGACCCGGGAGCTGGAGCGCCTCGGCGTCTCCTCCGATCATGTCGTCACCGTGCGCGACTTCCACACCCCCGTGACCTTTGCCGAGCTTTTCCCGCCGGACTCCTTCCCGCTCTACTTTTACCGCGAACCCAGCGCCCCGGACTTGGAGCTGGGGGAGGATCAGGTGGATTGGGACGCCGTCGAGCGCGCCGGGATCTTCTGGTTCACCGTGACCGGCCTGTCGCGCGACTCCTCCTTCGGCCTGCACCTGCGCGCCCTCGATCATCGCGACCGCTCCAATGGTGTGACGATCCTCGACCTCGACTACCGCTCCAACCTGTGGAGCGGCATGGCCCAGGCGCGTTCGCGCGTCGCAGCCGTCCTGTCCCGCGTGGACGTCGCCGTCGGTAACCGTCAGGAATGCGAGATGGCCGTCGGCGTCTCCGATCCCGAAGGCGCTGCTGATGCCCTCCTCGAGCGTGGCGTTCGACTCGCGATCGTCAAGCAGGGGCCCAAGGGTACCCTTGCCAAGACCGCCGATGAGCGCGTGTGGGTCGATGCCTGGGACGTGGACGTCGTCAACGGGCTCGGCGCGGGCGATGCCTTCGGAGGTGCACTCATTCACGGCCTCGTCGAAGGGTGGGACCTCGAGCGCACGATCCGTTACGCCTCGGCTGCCGGAGCCTACGTGTGCTTGCACATCGAATGCTCGACCGCCATGCCCACCCTCGAGCAGTTGAGCACCTTCGTCGAAACGGGGGTCCTCCCGTAACCCACCCGCCCCGCCCCAGCCTCGTCCCCCTTGTATTTCCAGCGGCACCGATGCCCAACTTTCAGGAGACTACGATGACTCTTCCCGATATCTACGTTCCCGCCGGTTCCTCCGGCCACGGCAATTTCACCGTCGACATTGACCCCCAGCGCGCCGGTTGGGCCTTCTCGGGCCTGCGCGTCCTGGTCCTCGAGGCCGGTGCCTCCCAGGTCGTCGAGACTGGCGAGGCCGAGCTCCTCGTGCTGCCCCTCGCGGGCGGCGCGACCGTCGAGGTCGACGGGCAGACCTTCGAACTTGAGGGCCGTCGCGGTGTCTTCTCCGGCGTCACCGACTACCTGTACGTCGGACGCGGCAAGAGCCTGACCATCACCTCGGCCGACGGCGGCCGCTTCGCCTTCCCCTCTGCGATCGCCACCCGCGACATCCCCGTCGCCTACTACCCCAAGAGCCAGGTCCGCGTCGACCTGCGCGGCGCCGGCGACTGCTCGCGCCAGGTCAACAACTACTCCCTGGCCGTCGAGGGCGTCACCACCTCGCACCTGCTGGCCTGCGAGGTCATCACTCCCGGCGGTAACTGGTCCTCCTACCCGGCCCACAAGCACGAGCAGGACTCCGAGGACGAGCGCGAGCTCGAAGAGATCTACTACTTCGAGATCGAGGATGGCCCCGAGGGCTCCAAGGGATTTGGCCTGCACCGCACCTACGGCAGCCCCGGCCGCCCGATCGACCTGTGCTGCGAGGTCCACGACGGTGACGTCGCCCTCGTGCCCTACGGCTACCACGGCCCCTGCGTCGCAGCCCCCGGCTACGACATGTACTACCTGAACGTCATGGCCGGCCCGAACGAGGACCTGTGTGGCTTGCCCCCGACGATCCGGCCCACCACTGGATCCGCGCGACCTGGGAAAACCAGGAAGTGGACCCCCGTCTCCCGATGAACAAGTAAGACAGCCCCGAAAGGATCACCCATGAGCAACGAAGCCTACAAGGGAACCGTGCGCCTGACGGTCGCACAGGCAATCATTCGCTTCCTGTCCAACCAGTACACCGAGCGCGACGGCGTCGAGCGCCGCCTCATCGCGGGCGCCTTCGGTATATTCGGCCACGGTAACGTCGCCGGCATCGGTCAGGCCATCCTGCAGAACGAGATCGCGCCGGCCGAGGGCGAGAATCCGATGCCCTACATCATGCCTCGCAACGAGCAGGGCGCGATCCACGCCGCCGCGGCCTTCGCCAAGACCACGAACCGCCTGCAGACCTGGATGACGACCGCGTCGATCGGCCCCGGCTCGCTCAACATGGTCACGGGCGCAGCCCTGGCGACGACCAACCGCCTGCCCGTCCTCATCTTCCCCTCCGACCAGTTCGCGACCCGCATCCCGGACCCGGTCCTCCAGCAGCTCGAAGACCCGACCTCGCTGGACGTCACCGTCAACGACGCGTTCCGTCCCGTGTCGCGCTTCTTCGACCGTATCAACCGTCCCGAGCAGCTGATCCCCTCGCTGCTGGCCGGCATGCGCGTCCTGACCGACCCGGCCGAGACCGGCGCCGTGACGATCGCCCTGCCACAGGACGTCCAGGCCGAGGCCTACGACTGGCCGGTCGAGTTCTTCGCCAAGCGCGTGTGGCACGTGCGCCGTCCTCCCGTCGAGCGCGCCGCCCTCGAGCGCGCGGTCGCCAAGATCCGCGCCGCCAAGCGTCCCCTCATCATCGCAGGCGGCGGCACCATCTACCCGAGGCCTCGGAGGAGCTGCGCGCGTTCGCGGCCGCGACCGGCATCCCGGTGGCGGATACGCAGGCCGGTAAGGGTGCCATCAACTGCGATCACCCGTGCTCCGTGGGTGGCGTCGGTTCAACCGGCGGCGACTCGGGCAACCACCTCGCAGACAAGGCCGACCTGATCATCGGCGTCGGCACGCGCTACTCCGACTTCACGACGGCCTCGAAGACGCAGTTCAAGAACCCCGACGTCTCCTTCGTCAACATCAACATCACGCCCTTCGACGCCGCCAAGCAAAGTGCCGAGATGGTCGTGGCCGACGCTCGTGAGGCGCTCGCGGCCCTGACCGAGGAGCTGGCCGACTACCGCGTCGACGAGTCCCTACACCGCCGAGATCGCCGCCGAGCGCGAGGCCTGGGCCGCAAAGGTGGAGCAGTGCTACCACGTGGGCAACGCCCCGCTGCCCGCGCAGACCGAAGTCTTCGGTGCGCTCAACGAGCTCATGGGTGACGAGGACGTGGTCATCAACGCCGCCGGCTCGATGCCCGGCGACCTGCAGGCCCTGTGGCAGGGCGAAGACCCCCGTCCAGTACCACGTCGAGTACGCCTTCTCCTGTATGGGCTACGAGGTCCCGGCCGCCATGGGCGTCAAGCTGGCCCGTCCGCAGTCCGAGGTCGTCTCGATCGTCGGCGACGGCACTTACCAGATGCTGCCGATGGAGCTGGCCACGGTCGCCCAGGAGGGTATCAAGGTCATCTACGTCCTGCTGCAGAACTACGGCTTCGCATCGATCGGCGCCCTGTCCGAGTCGCGCGGCTCCCAGCGCTTCGGCACGAAGTACCGCCAGCGTGGGACCGGCTCGCACCTGGAGGATACGGACACGATCGCTGGTGTGGACATTGCGGCGAACGCTCGCTCGTGGGGCATCGACGTGCTCGAGGTCCACACGATCGAGGAGTTCAAGGAGGCATACAAGGCGGCCGCCGCCTCGGATCGTGCGACCATGATCCACATCGAGACCGATCTGATGGGCCCCAACCCGCCCGGATCCTCCTGGTGGGACGTGGCGATCTCGGAGGTGTCCGTGCTCGAGTCGACCCAGCGTGCGTACGAGGACTACCAGAACGATCGCAAGCCGCAGCGCCACTACCTGTGATGCGCTGAGTGCGTGAGGGGCAGCCCTGGATTAGTCCGCGGCCGCCCCTGTCGCGTATACCCTTGGTGCGTCAGTAGGCCCGGCGTGAAACGTTTTGTGAAACGGCGCGTTGGCTGCTGTGGGGAGTTGGCGATGGGGGCGTGTCCTATAGACGGGACAATCTGGGCCCTGTTGGCGCTGATGTTTCGGACGTCGCGACATTAGTCTTAGGGACGTGCTATTATTTGTCCTAACAAAGTTGTTCCGCCATTCGTGGATGAATGGGAAGAAAGGTAAAACCAATGACAATCAACCTGTGGGTCAACGGCGAAGAGTATGTCGCTCACTCCGAGAAGACCATCGGCGTCGAAAACCCCGCCACCGGCAAGGTCGTCGATCAGCTCGCCCTGGCCGACAAGCATTGCCTCGACCATGTCGTCGAGATCGCCCGCGAAGCGCAGAAGGAATGGGGCCGCACCGCCCTGGCCAAGCGTGTGGACATCATGTTCAAGTTCCGTCAGCTCGTCATCGAGCACCTGGATGAGATCGCCGACGCCATCGTACGTGAGGGTGGCAAGACCCACGGCGACGCCCTCGGCGAGATCGCCCGTGGCCGTGAGACCATCGACTTTGCGTGTGGCATCAACGCCGCCCTCAAGGGTGAGTTCACCGACCAGGCCTCGACCGGCGTGGACGTGCACACCCTGCGTCAGCCCGTCGGCGTCGTCGCCGGCATCTGCCCCTTCAACTTCCCGGCCATGGTCCCCATGTGGATGCACCCGGTCGCCCTGGCCACCGGCAACGCCTTCATTCTCAAGGTCGCCTCGGTCGTCCCCAGCGCCTCGCTGATCATCGCCCGCCTCTACAAGGAGGCCGGCCTGCCCGACGGCCTGTTCAACGTCATCGCAGGTGACCGCCACCTGGTCACCGACATCCTCACCCACCCCGGCATCGACGCGATCTCCTTCGTTGGTTCCACCCCGGTCGCCCACATTGTGCAGGACACGGGCGTGGCCCATGGCAAGCGCGTCCAGGCCCTGGGTGGTGCGAACAACCATGCGATCGTCATGCCCGATGCGGACATCGAGTTCGCCGCGCAGCACATCAGCGCCGGCGCATTCGGCGCGGCCGGCCAGCGCTGCATGGCCCTGCCCGTGATCGTCACCGTTGGTGGCGTCGAGGAGAAGCTCGTGCCCGCGATCAAGGCTCGCGCTGAGAAGATCGTCGTCGGCCCCGGCACCGACCCGGCCTCCGAGATGGGCCCGGTCATCACCCGCTCCTCCCAGGAGCGCATTACCAAGTGGATCGACGAGGCTGAGGCGAAGGGTGCGAACATCGTCCTCGATGGCCGCGGCTACCGCCCCGAGGGTGAGGAATACGCGGACGGCTTCTGGCTGGCCCCCACCATCATCGATGGCGTGGATCGCAACCTGAGCGTCTATTGCGAAGAGGTCTTCGGGCCGGTCCTGGTCGTCGTGCACGCCGACACCTACGAGGAAGCCATCGAGATCGTCAACTCCTCCGAGTTTGGCAACGGCTCCGCGATCTTCACCTCCGACGGTGATACCGCCCGCCACTTCGTCGTCGATGTCGAGGCTGGCATGGTTGGTGTCAACGTGCCGATCCCGGTTCCGGTCGCGTACTACTCGTTCGGTGGTTGGAAGGAGTCGCTGCTGGGCGACACTCACATCCATGGCCCCGAGGGCGTGCGCTTCTACACGAAGGCGAAGGTTGTCACGACCCGCTGGCCCAAGCGTGGCGAGAAGGGTGGGCTACGTTGGCATGAACTTCCCGACGAACGGCTGAGTCTGACAACTCTCTGATAGGGAGGGGTGGGCACACTGTGCCCACCCCTCCACTCTATACAGTCATAGGTGTGGGCTTGAGTGCCCCGACGACGAGGTGCTCGCTGGGGCCTCGGCCTGATATCCTCAAGGGGTGCGACCGTCATCCGCCTGACATTTGCCGGGAAGCGGTGCGTACACGGGTGCGGCATTATGCTATGGCTGCTGTCTCGTTCATCCGGATTGCTCCGACGAGGAAGTGCAAAGGAGAACCATATGGCACACACTCCAACGATTGACGACTACACGCCCGATAAGGTGCGCGAGCTCGTCGAGAAGACCCCCGCTTCCGGTGCGAAGCGCTCCCTGGGCGCAATTGCTGTCATCGCGACGCTTGGCTCTCTCCTCTTCGGCTATGACACCGGCGTTGTCGCTGGCGCCCTGCCATACATGTACATGCCCGGAGGCGCCGGCGGTCTGAACATGACCACCTTCGAAGAAGGCTGGGTCGGCGGCCTGCTGTGCATCGGTGCTGCCGCCGGTGCGTTCTTCGGCGGACGCCTCTCCGACCGCTTTGGTCGCCGCCATAACATCACGTTGCTCGCCATCATCTTCCTGTTTGGCGCCATCGGCTGCGCGATTGCCCCGAACATCTGGGTCCTCTACCTGGCGCGTATCATCCTTGGGTTCGCGGTTGGTGGCGCTTCCGCGACGGTTCCCGTCTTCCTCAGCGAAACTGCTCCCAAGCGGCTGCGTGGTTTCCTTGTCGCGACGGATCAGATGATGATCGTCTTTGGCCAGTTCCTGGCCTTCTCTATGAACGCTGTCATCGCTCACATGCAGGGTGGTCCCACTGTCACCTTGACCGGTGATGCCGTGGATGTATCCGGGCACGTGCTCGGCCACGCTGGCACGTCCGTCGCGTGGGAGACCGTCCAGGCCGCCGTCAATATTGCGGATGTCGCCGGCACGGGCAATGGTCTGACCTGGCGCTACATGCTCGTCCTGTGCTCGCTGCCCGCCATCGCCCTGTGGATCGGTATCCGCACTGTGCCCGAGTCCTCGCGCTGGTACGCCGCCAATCTGCGCATTGTCGAGGCCATCGGCTCCCTCAAGCGTGTGCGCGACGAAAAGAAGGATGACGTCGCTGGCGAGATCAACGAGATGCTTGATGTTCAGCGTGCAGAGTCTGCTCAGGAAAAGTGGTCGCTGTCCCAGATCCTCACCGTGAAGTGGGCACGCAAGCTCCTCTCTATCGGTATCGTCCTGGGCATCGCCGACCAGCTGACCGGCATCAACACGGCCATGTACTACACGCCGAAGATCCTCAACGCTGCCGGCGTTCCCATGGAAGACGCCATCACCCTGAACGTCGTTTCCGGTGGTATCTCCGCGATCGGTTCCGCCGTGGGCCTGTGGCTCGTCGCCCGATTCGCTCGCCGTCACGTGGGCATGTATCAGGAGCTCGGCATCACGATTTCTCTGGCTGCGCTGTCTGCCGTGTTTGCAGTCTTTATCAGTCCCTACCTGGATGGCGAGGGAAATATCTCCGGCGCCCCGACCTTCGCACCCTGGCTGGTTCTTGGCATCGTCTGCATCTTCGTGTTCATCAAGCAGTCCGGAACGGTGTCCTGGGTTCTCGTTTCCGAGATCTACCCGGCCGCTGTCCGTGGCACTGCCCTCGGTATTGCGGTGGGTACTCTGTGGCTTGCCAACGCGCTCGTAGCCGTTGTTTTCCCACCGCTCATGGCGACCGTCGGTGGCGCTGGTACGTACGCGATCTTCGCAGCTATTAACTTCCTCTCGTTCCTCTTCTACTGGAAGGTCGTCCCCGAGACGAAGTTCCACTCGCTGGAGGAACTGGAACTGAAGTTCCAGAAGGACTACTCCTGAGAACGAATAGTTCACGTCCGTGTGTCCGGTGGGGAGGCCGTCCCACCAGGTACACCTGTTTGTTGAACGGATAGGAAGGGCGATGACGACACCGCAATAGGGAAGCATCTCGCTCGACTCGACCGCCGGTTGGTTGTGGCGGGGCGTGCATGAGTGCCGTTGCTCTCCTCGCAACAGTGGTTCAGCGCATCCGGATAACTCATTAGCCTATCCGGATCAAGATAACCTATCCGCGTGTGTCCGTCATGGGACTCGTTACAGTGAGATGCACCTGGTTGGTCATCGCAGATCCTGGGTGTGGCCGATGCGCGACCAGGATGCCGGGATAAAACTCTCCCTGTATGCGTAAAGCAGGCCAAAATGAGCGTTTTTATGACGAGCAGGGAGAGTTTTTGTCCCGTTCCTACGGCTGATGTGTTGAGCGGGGAGAGTTTTGTCCCGCTTAGAACCTGGCTACTTGCCGATCTCGTCAGGCGTGTTACCCGCGGTTGTCATGTGTTGCAGGAGCAGGCGGAGGAGCCAGAGGAAGAGGGACGCGTGGCCTGCGGGGATTGCCGCCGTGGTGTGGGTGGCCGCCCGACTGGAGGGTGGCGCGAGGCCTGCTGGGGTGGAGGTGGCTGCGGTGCCGGTGGGCGGCGGCAGGGCAAGGGCGGGCCTCGAGATCGAGCACTCCGAGCGGAGCTCGCGTGTGGCGATCTCGCGGGCGGGCCGCCGCCCACCGGCACACAGAGCAGCCACAGACAAGAAGAGGCGTGCTCGCGCCGCACGGAGGTCTGGCGGCGGGGCCGCACGGAGGTCTGGCGGCGGGGCCGCACGGAGGTCTGGCGGCGGGAGGCTGCGGGAAGCTAGCGCGCCACGGCCTCGTCGATGACGGCGGCGACCTCGCGGGCCACGGACTGCCACGTGAAATGCTCGCGCACGCGCGCGCCCACAGCCGCCGCGCAGGATGCGCGACGCACGGGGTCGGTGACGGCCTCGCGCAGGGCGGGGACGAGCGCATCGGTGAGCTCGGCGGACGTGCGGCCGTCCACGATCCACCCGAGGGCGGGAGAGGTGATGACTTCTTCGGTGCCGCCGCGAGGTGTCGCCACGATCGCGCAGTCGCCCAGGGCCGCTTCGAGGATCGAGGTGGGCAGGCCCTCGGGGTACATGGACGGGTAGACGAACACGTCGGAGCGGCGGTACAGGCTCATGACGGCGGGGAAGTCGAGCTTGCCCAGGAAGGACACGGCGGGGTCGCCTCCGTAGCGCTCGTGTAGCTCGTTCTCGATGGGACCAGAGCCGGCGACGGCGAGGCGCAGAGGTATGTTGGGGAGTTCGGCGCGCAGGCGCGCAAACGCGTCCAGGAGTGCGATGATGCCCTTCTCAGCGATGAGGCGGCCGGCGTAGGAGATGACGATCTCGGAGTCGGCACCGCCGCGCGGCCACTCGCGCTCGTAGCGGTCGTCAGCGACGGCCGTATCCTCTGGGGTGACCGCGTTGTACCACACGCCCGAGGCCTCGATCCCGAAGTGGCGCAGCCACTTGTTGCAGTTGCGCGACACCCCGTAGTAGGAGGTCACGTGCTTCTTCACGAAGTGGGTGAGGCCGTGCTCGTAAATGCCTCCGAAGAAGTCCAGCACTGGGTTGCCGACGCTCATGTGCGCGGTGCCGTGCTCGATGAGCGCGACGGGGCGTCCCAGGCGATGTGCGAGGCGTGCGCCGAGCAGGCTGGTGAGGTGGAAGCGCGTGTTGACGATGTAGAAGTCGGCGTTCTCGGCCTCCACCGCGGCCATCGTCTCCTTGAAGCGCTCGTCGCGCTTGAAGAAGGGGTAGCGCTGCTTGAAGAGGCCCTTGGTGGGCAGTCGGTAGATGCGCAGGCCGCCCTTGTCCTCGAAACGAGGCAGGGACTCGTCGTGCAGGGACGTGACGATGAACAGGTCGTAGCCCAGGGCGCGCAGCTGCTCGCTGAGGCGATCCTGGTAGCGCTCGATGCCGCCTAGGTAGGGCAGAAGAACTCCATGAAGATGCCGACCTTGACGGGGGAGTGGGGGCGATCAGTCATTGACGGGCTCCGTTTTGTTGGTCGTGCGAGGGACGGGGATGAGCATGAAGATGACGAAGAGGATTGCGAGCAGCCCCATGGTGGCGGCATAAGCGAGCGAGGCGCCCATCATGGCGTGGGACTTCGTGAGCATCGGCGCGATCAGGTAGGCCGTCGCGCCGGCCGCCGCATAGGAGACCAGGACCGCGCGCAGTCGGCGCATCGTCGCGAGCGCGTAGTAGAGGATGACACCGGCGGCGTTGAGTGCGCCCGCCAGGACGAGCACCATGAGCTCGCCGACGTAGCCCGACACGTCCGTGCCGAATACGAGGGTGAGGAGAGGTGCACCGATCACGTATGTGACCGCAGCGACGACGACGAATGCTGCTGCGGTCGTCAGCAGGCCCTTGCGCACGATCGACAGGAACTCCTCACGCTTGCCCTCCGCCCACCGCAGCGCCATGCGGGTAAGCAGCGGACGGAATACGAATAGCGACAGCATGTTGATCGCGACCGCCGGCATGTAGATGATCGCGAAGACGCCCAGCTCCTCGTCGCCGAGGCTCGCGTGGATCGCGAAGCGCGGCGCGTTCGCCAGGTACTGGTTGAGGAACGCGGCGACGAATAGGGGCAGGCACTCCCACAGGATCCCGGTGACGCCTCGGAGATTGAATGAGGGGAGAAGCGGGAAGACGCCGCGCGCGGGCAGCCCGTAGGCCACCACGAGCACCACGCAGGTGACCACGAAGGTGATGATCGTGGACACGAGGAGGTCCTGGGTGAACCAGTAGAGTCCCGACCACAGGAACGTTGTCGTGAAAATGCGCGCGAAGCATGCCTTGCCCGCGATGTCGAGGCGACCCGAGCGCTGGAACTCCGAGTAATACACGTCCTCAAAGGCATCGAAGATGCGCAGGAGAGCCATCGCTGCGATGACCGTGAACGCGGGGTAGGGGTCCTTCGTCGACGCGGTCCACGAGTGAGAGGCGATGAGGCCGACCATGATCAGGCAGGTCAACAGGCGCGTCGACAGGTACGTGCCGAAGTCGAAGCGGCGACGCACGTCTGTCACGTGGAAGGTGCGCACCTCGTACAGACCAACGGTCTGGTACTGCTGGCCGATCGCCAGCGCCAGCGTGAACAGTCCGTACTGGGCGCGCGCGAAGGAATCTGTGGCACCCGAGCGCATGATCGCCACGCCCATGATGACCACGGCGAGGCTCGACATGAGGGAGGCCGCCGTGTTCCACAGGTAGTCGCGCCCCAGCTGGCCGCGCGACTCGAGGGCCTCCTCCGTGGCCTCGACCTGTGCGTCGCCGGAGTCGGGCGGTATGGACGAGGTCGTGGTGTTCTTCTCGCTCACGCGCCGGCCTCCTCGGGGGCCTCGGGCCCCGGATCGTTGGGTCCAAAAACGATGTGGAAGGGCTCGTGGGTGACCCGATCCTGAGGATCCGGAATGCGCATGTAATCCCCGTAGCCGCGCGTGAGCACGACGTCGTAAGCGGCCGGGATGCGCACCGTGATGTCCTCGAAGGGAACGGAGCGGGCCGGGAAGAGCTCGGCCTCGGAGGCGCTCCAGCGGCGAGGATCGCGCGTCGAAAAATCACCGAACAGGATCGAGCCGTCGGCCGCCTTCTGCGGATTCTCGCGCCCCTTCAGGGCGGCGCGCAGCCAGCGACGGTACAGCGAGGCCTCGTTGACGCGCAGCGCCCGCATGCCCCAGTGGGCGCAGGCCATCGCCGCGGAGGCCAGCTGGCGCGCGGGCGTGGGCAGGCCCGTCGGCGGGTTGGGGATTGAGCGCAGGAACATGAGGCGCGCCCAGAGCCACGTGCCGCGCGACTGGGCGCGGAAGCGGCCGGGGTCGTCCGCGATCTCATCCAAGACAAACAGATCCACGCCGATCGGCATGCGGAACGAGCGGTCCTTCGCAACCTTGGAGACGAACTCCGAGCCCTTTAGGCCCAGCACGCCGAAGCTGATCGGGTAGTCGGGGTGGGTGGCGGGGGAAGCGATGAAGAACTCCTCCCCGAGGAGGGCCGGGGCATCGGCGATGAAACGCTCGTAATCCGCCCGCGGCATGCACACGTCCCCGTCGTCGTCCCAGGGGATGAAACCCTGGTGGCGCACAGCCCCGATCGCCGTGCCTCCGTAGGCGACGTAACGAATATCCAGGAGTGTGCAGACGCGATCGATTTCCGCCAGGCACCGCTTGGTGACGCGCTGAATGGCTGCCAGGGTTGAGGGGTCTGCTGCGCTCATCAGTTCTCCGATCGTTTCAGGGCCGTGAGGCTTACAGGCTGTCGGCGTAGGGGCCGAAGTCGATGACGGCGGCCTCGTGGTTGTAGCGTTTCTCCGGGGGAGGCAGCTGCATGTAGTCGCCGTAACCGCGGCGCAGCAGGGCGTCATACTCGTTCTGGATCATCACCGTGATGTCCTCGAAAGGAACGTCGCGGGTGGGGAAGAACTCCTCCTCGCGCACGATCCAGTTCTGCGGGTCGCGCATCGTGAAGTCGGCGTACACGCCCGTGCCCGTGCCCTCGTAGCGGCGAACCGCGCGCTCCCACCGAGCCTGCAGGCTCGCCGGCGTCGCGCGTACCGCCTTCAGGCCCAGGTGCGCGAGGGTCGTCGCCGAGAAAATCAGGGCCTTCTTCCAGGCGGGAGTGTTGATCAGGTGCGGACGGGGCGTGCCCTGCAGGAACAGCAGGCGACCCCACAGCCACGACTGGCGCGACATCTCCTGGAAGGCCTTGTCGTCGGACGGAATCTCATCCAGGGGCAGGATGTCCAAGAAGAAGGGCATCCGGTACTTCGAGTCCTTGTCCGCCTCGGGGATCAACAGGGTCCCCGGCATGACCATCTTCGTGAACATGAAGGGGGAAATCGTCGCGCGTGCGCGTGTTATCCAGGCGGAAACGATCATCCAGCAGGGCGGGAGCCTCGGCCAGGAAGCGCTCGTAGTCGGCGCGCGTCATCATCACGTCGATGTCGTCATCCCACGGAATAAAGCCGCCGTGGCGGATCGCGCCGATCGCGGTGCCGCCGTAGATCGCGTAGGACACCCCGATGTGTCGGCACACCCGGTCCAGCTCGGCCAGGATCAGCGTCAGGAGCTTCTGGACCTTGCGCAGGTCGTGATCGGGTGTCGTCATCAGTCCTCCGAATATGACAAAGCGGGTGAACGCACGTGCGCTCACCCGCCATTGTCTCACGGCTACTGGCCGCTGACCTTCTCCGCGCGCCTGGGAAGCAGGTCACCCCACGAGGGGGGTCGCCGCCAGGACCGTGCCCACGAGGATCACGATGCAGCACACCACCTGGGTGGCCGTGGGCACCGTGCCCTGCAGGACGAGAGCGAAGATGATCGCCCAGGCCGAGTACGAGATGTTCAGAGCCATGCCGCGCGACGCGCCGATCGCCGACAATGCCTTGTAGTAGAAGAGATACGAGGCAGTGCCCGCCAGGCCCGCCAGCGCCACGACGCCCGCCGACAGGTGAGCCAGCGAATGCAGTGTGAAGCCGAAGACTCCGGCGATGGGGGCCACGATGAACAGGTACACGACCGCCGAGGTCGTCTCGCGGATCTGGAGGGCCACCTCGTTATCCACGGCCTCGTCGCGCATGCCCCACGTGAGGATCACGGCCTCGGACCCCCAACCGATCACGCAGGCCAGCGCGCCGACCACGCCGAGGATCGCATTGCCGCCCTCGATCGGCTCCGACGTCGCCGACCAACCCGTCGCGACGATGGCCGCGAGGGCGACCAGTAGGGCCGCGATCTGGCGGGGAGCCATGCGCTCCTTCAAGAGGATGAAAGCCAGCAGGGTGCCGAGAGCCGGGTAGAACGTCGAGATGATCGCGGTCAGGCCGGGGCCGATGTTGTCGATAGCGATCAGGTAACCGCTCATGCCGATCGGGCCGCCCAGGAGAGCCGCCGCAATCACCGACTTGCCCGGGCGCGTGCGCAGCGCCGCCCAGGTGTCCTTCAGACGACCACGAATCGCCATGTACACGAGCAGGATCACGGCGCATGCAACGTCGTGCAGGACCGCGCCGGCGAGTGCCGACTGGCCGAAGTCGGCAAATGGGATCATGGCCAGTGCGATCGCTAGCACGACCGTGTCGAGGCCCCACAGGGACGCCCGAGAAGATGCCGTAACGCTTGCCTCCGTGCTGAGTTTTCATGCCAGTTCACCTTCCGTGGAGATCTGAGTGCTCGAGGCGGCCTCGTAGGCTGCGAGCAGGGAATCGAGCGTGCGTGTTGCGTGCGAGTAGTAGATGTAGAGCCATTCGCCGACGTCGTCGCCTTCAGCCTCCTTGACCAGCGCCCACAGGTACCAGCACCAGCCGGCGAAGACCTCGTAGGCGAAGAAGTGGCGCGCCTCGCGCTCGGAGGGAGCGTGGCCCAGGTAGTACTCCAGGGCGGCGGCCGCGCGCTCGCGGGTCATCTCCGCCGTGCACACGGTCATCGTGCCGAAGTCGGCGGCCATGTCCGACATGCCCGCGTACTCCCAGTCGATGAGGCTGATCTTTCCGTCCTTGTCCACCAGGAAGTTCGGCGGGAAGAAGTCGTTGTGCGAGGGGACTTTATCGAAGCCATCCGCGTCAGCGAAGGCCTTCAGCCGCAGGACCTTGTCGCGCAGCTCAAAGTATCCGGGCACGTCGATGGGGCCGAAGGCCTTGAGGAGGCCCTCGTAGCGCAAGCCTTCGGTGACAAAGTCGAAAGAGCGGTCCAGCACGCGACCGGAGGTGTGCAGAGCGCGGTCCATCTCCATGGCCGCCTTGAGCTCCTCGGGGCGGGTGACGTCCAGGTTGCGCACGTCGCGCACGAAGCGCGAGATCTTCCAGCCCGCTGCGGGGTCACCCGTGAGGAAGGTGTCGTCGATGCCGAGCTCTGCGGCCAGGCGCAGGCCGGCGAACTCCGCGCTGCGGTCCACGATCTTCTCCGTGCCGATGCCCGGGTGGCGATACACGTACTCCTCGTCGCCCACGGCGAAGTGGCACGACAGGTTCGTGATGCCCTGCTTGAGCGGGTAGAAGTCGTGGATCTCGGACTTCGCGCAGCCCAGCGTGTCGACGATGTGGTCGAAGACCTCCGAATCCACGTTCTCCATGAAGAGGGGGTCGAAGGTACGCAGCTCGTCGACCGAATCGAACTCGTGGATGATGCCGTCCGGGTAGCGGCGGATCACCATGTCGAACGACTTGATGTGATCCAGGTAGATGGACTCCCACAGCTTCGACACCGTCTCGGGCAGGTGGTAGACCTGTTCGAGGATCTCGCGGAACTTCGCGGAGAAAACGCGGTCGAAGTAGACGTGGCCGAGCATGACCCACGCGTCGGCGCCGCCAACGGTCGCGCCCGTGATGCGGTCGCCCGGACCCGTCTTGATGCACCACTCATCGGTGGGGCCCTCAACGTAGTTCGCCGAGTAGTAGGCCTTGTAGACGTAGGGCTCAAAGGGGTTGGTCGTGAAGTAGTCGTCCGAGGAGCACACGTAGGTGTTGTCCAGGCGGTCCTTGACGAGCCACAGGGAGCCGTTGTTGTTGCGCGTGGAGTACTCGCGGTTGACGATGATGTCGACGCCGTACTTGTCGGCCAGGTAGAAGAAGTATTCCTTCTTGTAGCCCACGACCAGCGCGATGTTCGTGATGCCAGCTTCGTGGAGCTGGCGGATCTGACGCTCGACGAGGATCTCTCCGCGCACCTTGAGCGTGCCCTTGGGGCGTTCGTAGCTGATGGGGGCGAAGCGCGAGGACAGGCCAGCGGCCATGATGACGGCACCCGTGACGCGGTAGGGCTCGAGGGCCTCGCGGCCCGCGTCGGTGATCGCGCGCTCGTCGATGTAGCCGGCGGCCTCGCACTCGCGGCTGGCGGTGTTGACGCGCCCCAGGCTCATGCCGGTGGCCTCCGACAGGGCCCGCTGTGTGAGGGGAGAGTCAGCCTTGGCCAATGCGTTCAGGATGTTGAATTGGGGCTCGCTGAGCGTGCCGACGTTGGTCGTGGGCATGCGATCACCTTTCGTTCATGGAAGCCACTTGGGCGCTACATGTTCGAGCATAGCACTATTGGGCGGGTTTGTGAACGGTTTGGGTGTGAAGTGTCTATCGACGAGGCTCGGGCGCCTTTTCGGGGGAGCGTTGCCACAGGTAAAACGGCCAGGCCAATCGCAAGCGCGCCAGCGAGAGCGCCAGGATCCACACGGCCATCGGTCCGATCGGAGCCGAGGGCCACCACCACTCGTTCCCCGCGCTCAGGTTCCGCGTCGACAGGTCGATTGGGTAGCCGTGCTGCGTGCGCCCGAACGCGTAGCGCTCGATGACGAGGTAGAGAGCCCGGGCGTTGACGAGCGCCCACAGCGTTGCCACGACGGAAACCCCGCGTGTCCGATGATGCCGGTCGGAAAGCGGAAGGCCTCGCTGCCCACCCATCGTCCGTCGCTCGCCCGGGTGGGGGAGGGCGCCAGGAGCATGAGGAGGAACACCGCAAAGAGCGGCAGCATGTAGCGAGGCTGGTAGACGTGAACGTTGTTGAAGTGTCCGCGCAGACCGATGACAACCGGAACGCCCGTAATCGCGCCGAAAACGGTGATAGCTGAGAGTGCCTTGCGCCAGGTGAGCGAACGCAGTGACCAGCACAGGACCGCGAGGACCACGACGCTCGCGCCGACGGAGACCGTGCCCCGATAGGAGACATCGTTCCAGCCGGGGCCGAGGCCGTGCCCCACAAAGCCGCGCAGGTAGGTAGGCAGAGCGGAAACGTTGAGCCACAGGATGTGCGAGAGAGAGTATCCCGCCATTTCGTTACTCGACCCCAGGTGTGAGGCGGCCACGTTCGTGCGCGCCATGACCCAGATGCCCACGACGGAGGCGACGCATGCCAGGGCGGCCTCGGGAACGATTCTCTTGCTCATCGGCACGGCGAAGGCCAGCGCGACGGTGATGACGAAGAGGAAGAAGGCGCTGTCGCCGCGGGACGTGCAGGCCAAGACCGCGCCGGCCGCTGCGCACGCGATCAGGCCCACGCGACGCGCTCCCACCGAACGGGTGGCGGCCAGTAGCCCAGTGGCAAACGCAAACGTGCCTGTCATCGCCCACGACGAGGGGTTCATACCGGCGACGAAATAGAAGCCCATCGGCAGCCACGCGACCGTCACGGCAACGCTGATTGCGCGCTTCAACCCAGAATCTGCCAGAGCGATGATCGCGCCGATCAGGCCAACCGCGAGCAGCGTGTTCACCGTGCGCAACGCCAACACCGCGTGGCTCGTCGAGCGCTGCACGAAGAGGTGAGCAAACTGGTAGTAGCCCCAGGGGTAGTTTCCGTCGTCCCAGCGCAGTGTCGGCGCCAGCTCCTCGTCCGAGGCGTTGAGGGCGCACAGAGCGGAATTATCGTGGTCGAAGGCGTAGCAGGTGACGTACTCCTTGGCCAGCGACTGCGGCACCATGACGGCCTTCTCGCCGTCCTTGGTGGAAATCTGGCAGCCCGTCTCGTCCACCGGCGGAGGACACCACATGGAACCGACGTGGAAGTCCTCGTCCGGGGAAGACCCCACCGGGGAAGCGATGACCCACGCCAACGAGGCCACAACCACCGCGGTAACGAGGATGAGCACCGCGATGAGCGTGCGGCGCTGCGGGGTCGGACGTGGACATACGGCGGCCTCCTTCGGGCGCGGTCGACTCAGGAACGGGCGGCGGCGCGGAATGCCTCGATGTGGACCGAAGCGGCGCGAGCCCACGTGAACTCGTCGGCGCGCGGAATCGCAGCAGCGCCCAGGGCCTCGCGACGAGCAGGATCGTCCAGCAGCTCCGTGAGAGCCTGAGCGATCGAGTCGGGGTCGATGTCGCAGTAGGCGACGGCGTCGCCGCCAACCTCCGGCAGGGAGGTCAGGCGGGTCGTCAGCGTCGCGGCACCGCAGCTCATCGCCTCCAGGACCGGCAGTCCGAAGCCCTCCGCGATCGAGGGGTAAGCCAGGATGACGCAGCCCGACAGGAAACCGGGCAGATCCTCGAGGGGCAGGTAGCCGGGGCGCAGGACCGTCAGGTGCTCGGGCACCGAGGCCAGGGCGGGGTCGATGTCCTCGTCCCACCCCTTGCCACCGGCCAGCACGAGGGCCGGCGGATTCGGGCGGTCCGAGACGGCCTTCACCCAGCCACGCACCAGGTTCGGCACGTTCTTGCGGGGCTCCAGCGTGCCCAGGAAGCCAATGTAGTCGCGGCCCTCCAAGCCCAGGGACGCCTTGACGCGCTCGCGCTCGGCGTCCGAGACCGGGTGGAAGATCGAGCGATCCACGCCGTGGTAGGCCACGTAAAACTGCGACGGGTCACCGCCCGCGTACTTGATCGTCTCGTCGCGCGTGGCCAGGGACGGCACAACGAGGGCGTCCGCGCGGCGAATCGCGCGGCGAATCGCCGCCGTGAAGAAGCGCTGCTTGAGACGCGAGTGCGCCTGCGGGTGCGAGAAGAACGTCGCGTCGTGCAGCGTGATGACGACGGGCACGCCCGGGAACTGCGGGGACGTGTAGTGCGGGGAGTGCAGGACGTCGGGGCGGACCTTACGGATCAGCTTGGGTAGGCCCGTCTGCTCCCACGCCATGCGCGCGGGACGGGACTCGAAGCGCTGCGAAATCGGGATGATGCGGGCCGAAGGCAGGCGCGTCGCGAAGTGCTCGGCGTCGCGCTCTTGGACGGCCATCGTCAGGTCAACGCCCTGCTCGACCAGCTCCGGCACCAGGTCGTCCACGTAGCGGCCGACGCCGCCCAGGTCTGCGGGGATCGCGGTGCCGTCCAGCAGGACGCGGATCGGATGCGAGTGAGAAACGGAGTGGGCCACGATCATCCCCATTGGGTCAGGGAGCAACAACTATTCCCCTTATCGTATGCCATTTTGCGCTCGCGGATACTTTTGTTCCTGCCCCCGCGCGCGCGTGAACTACCCTGGATGTATGAGCGTCAACGTTGGAATGGTCGTCGAGCAAATGTGGCAGCCGGTGCCCGGAGGGTCTGGCCGGTACATCGTCGAGGTCGCAGCCCGCCTGGCAGACCAGGGTGTGCGTGCTATCGGCATCGCCGCGCGGCGCGGCGCGGGCGAGCCCACACCGAGCGAGGTGGGCCTGACCATCCCCGTGCTCAACTCGGCGCTGCCTCGCCGCGCCCTGTACGCCGCCTGGGATCGGCTGGGTACCCCCAGCGTCGACCGGATGCTCGGCGTCGGATCGGGCGGGGGAGCGGATGTTGTGCACGCGACCACGTGGGCGATCCCGCCGACCTCGCGCCCCCTGGCTGTCACCGTCCACGACGTCGCCTTCCTGCGCGACCCCGACCACTTCACGGCCCACGGCTCCGCGTACTTCCACCGCGCCCTCGAGATCACCAGGAAGCGCGCCGATGCCATCATCGTCCCCTCGCAGGCCACCGCCGACGACTGTATCGAAGCGGGCTTGGACGCCTCGCGCATCACCGTCATCCCGCACGGCCTGAGCCACACTCCCGTCACCGATGCCCAGGTGGAGGAGTTCCGCTCCCGCCACGGACTCGAACGCCCCTACGTCCTGTGGGTGGGCACCCGCGAGCCCCGCAAGAACCTGCCCACCCTGCTTGCGGCCTACGAGCAGATGCGCGGGACCGACCTCGACCTCGTCCTCGTTGGACCTGCCGGATGGGGAACCGACCCCACCGACGCGCCGCTGCCGCCCGAGCGCGTCCACGTCCTCGGACGCCTCGACGATGCCGACCTGGCCTGCGCGTATGCGGGCGCCCGCGTCTTCACCTTCCCCTCGATCTGGGAGGGCTTCGGCCTGCCCGTCCTCGAGGCCATGGCGCACGGAACGCCCGTCGTGACCAGCGCGGACACCTGCATGGCGGAGATTACGGGTAGTGACGCCGGTCTCCTCGTGCCGGCCACCGACGCCTCGGCCCTGGCCGAAGCCCTTGAGGCAGCTGCCGGCAGCGAGCACGACCGGCTCGCCGCAGCCGGTATCGAGCGTGCCCGCGACTACACGTGGGAGGCCTCCGCCGCCGCTCACGCCGCCATCTACGCGTCCCTGTCGGGTGACCGATGAGGGCGCGCAGCGCGAGGGTCATCCTCGTCAACTGGAAGAATGCGCCGCTCACCCTGCGCGCCGCCCACTCCATCGCCCCGCAGATGGGGAAGGGGGACCACCTCGTCATCGTCGACAATGGATCCGACGACGACTCGCTCATCGTCCTGCGCGAGGAGCTCGACGAGCTGCGCGGCGCCGCCGATCCCGCGCGCGTCTCCCTCGTCAACGCCGGGACGAACGACGGCTTCGGCGCCGGTGTCATGGCAGGAGCGGCCGGCCTGAGCGAAGATGCCGTCGTCCTACTCAACAACGACGCGACCGTGCGCGACGGATTCCTCGACGCCCTCCTGGCACCCCTGGGCGAGGCCGTGGGCGCCACGACCGCGCTCATCCTCCTGACCGGCACCTGGCGTCCCTCCACCCCCTCCGACACGGAGTTCCTCGTCGCCCGCGACGGCAGCCGCTGGACGCGCGTCGCCGACGGAGACAGCGGCGGGCAGGTTCTCATCAACTCCACCGGCAACGAGGTCGATCACGCCGGCAACGGCTATGACCGCTCCTGGCTGGACCCCGCCAACTCCCCGCTGCCCGCCCCCGAGGTCTTCGGCCTGTGCGGCGGCGCCTGTGCGATCGACGCCGACGCGTGGCGAGCTGTCGGGGGAGTGCGCACCGACCTGTTCATGTACTACGAGGACACCGACCTGTCCTACAAGCTGCGCGAAGCTGGGTACGAGGTGCGCTTCGTCGCCGGTGCCGTCGTCGACCATGAGCACGCGGCCTCCTCGGGCACGTCCTCGCCCATGTTCCTGCGGGTCAATGCACGCAACCGCATCATCGTCGCCGCCCAGCACGCCCCCTGGGGCGTCGTCGCGCGCGCCATCGCCCGCTCGATTGCTCGGGCGGTGCGCTCGGGCGGACGGGGGCCGATCGCCCGCGGAGTCCTCCAGGGGCTCCTCGCCCTGCCACGCGCGCTGCGCCACCGCACCGCCTCGCGTCCTCGACGATAGGGAGTCGGCCTCGCGGACGAGGCCGGGATCGGTGGGTGCGTCACGGCACACAACGCGGGGCGGAGCTGCGTAGCGCCTACGCCTTGATAGACTGGCTGACATGGTGAAGACTGTCCTCGTTACCGGAGCCGGCGGCTACATTGGCCGCCACATTGTTCACGCCCTGCTGGAGCGCGGCCTCGACGTCAGCGTCGTGGACTTCCGCCTCGACGGTGTCGACGAGCGCGCGCGCCGCATCGACACCCAGATTTTCAGCGGCGACGCTGACATCTACGACCAGCTCGGACGCCCGGACGTGGTCCTGCACCTCGCGTGGCGTGACGGCTTTGTGCATAACTCGCCGGCCCACATCGAGGACTGCCCGCGCACTACCGCTTCATCGAGAACCTCCTTGAGGGAGGCTGCACCCACCTGGCCGTCATGGGTTCCATGCACGAGGTCGGCTACTGGGAAGGTGCCATCGACGAGAACTCCGCGTGCAACCCCGCCTCGCTGTACGGCATCTCCAAGAACGCGCTGCGACAGATCACGTCGCTGCTGACCACCAAGCACGGCGCGACCATGCAGTGGTTGCGCGGCTACTACATCGTCGGCGACGACGCGCACGGCTCCTCGATCTTCTCCAAGCTCCTGGCCGCCGCCCAGGAAGGCAAGAAGACCTTCCCCTTCACCACGGGCAAGAACCTCTACGACTTCATCTCCATTCAGGGACTGGCCTACCAGATTGCTGCCGCCGTCTCCCAGGACGAGGTCACCGGCATCATCAACATCTGCAGCGGCGAACCCATGAGCCTCGCCGACCGCGTCGAAGCCTACATCCGCGAGAACGACCTGGACATCACCCTCGAGTACGGGGCCTTCCCGGATCGTCCCTACGACTCGCCCGGCGTGTGGGGCGACGCCACGAAGATCCGCCAGATCCTGGCCACCGTCGACGGCACGGGGGAGTAAGGCCGTGAAGCGCGCCGGTATTTTCCTGTTCTTTGATCCCCAGGGCCTCGTCGACGACTACATCGTGGAGTGCCTGACCTCGCTGCGCGAGTACCTCGACGAGATCCTCGTCGTCTCCAACTCTCCTCTGGACGACACTGCTCGTGAGCGCCTCCTCACGGGCGCCACCGAGGTCTTCGAGCGCGAAAACACCGGCTTCGACGTGGGCGGCTACCGCGACGGCATCGCGCGCTTCGGCTGGGACCGCCTCGGTCAGATCGACGAGCTGGTCCTCTTCAACTACACCTTCTTCGCGCCCGTCAACCCGTGGAAGAACCTCTTCGACCGCGTGGAGGCCGCTGGCGCGGTGGACTTCTGGGGCATCACCGAACACGACGAGGTGCGCCCCCACCCCTTCCTGGCAGCCACCCGCATGCCGCGCCACATCCAGTCCCACTGGATCGCCGTGCGCAACCCGCTGCTCAGCTCCCCGGACTTCCGCAAGTACTGGGACGAGATGCCCCCGATCCGCTCCTACAACGACTCGATCCAGTGGCACGAGTCGCGCTTCACGGAGTACTTCGGCAACCTCGGCTACACGCATGTCGTGGCCTACCCGCGCGAGGAGTACCCTTCGCGCAACCCCGTCTTCGACAACGCCTCGATGCTGCTCGCGGACGGCTGCCCGATCCTCAAGCGCCGCAACCTCTTCCACGACCCGCTCTACCTGGACCGCCACGCGATCATTGGTGCGGACATGCTGGAGCTGGCGGACAAGGCCGGCTACGACACCGACCTGATCCTCACGAACCTCGCGCGTACCTCGCGTCCGCGTGACCTCGTGACCAACGCGGGCCTGACGACCGTTATCTCCCCGCGCGCCGACCAGGCCGCCCTGGACGCCGCCGCATCCCTGAAGGTCCTCGCGGTCGCCCACATCTTCTACGCCGACATGGCCGACGAGATCCTCGACCGCCTGAGCGTCCTGCCCGCCGGGTATCACCTGGTGGCCACGACCTCGAACGAGGAGAACAAGGCCCTCATCGAGGCGCACGCCCAGGAACGAGGCGTGGACGCCGACGTGCGCGTCGTGTCCTCCAACCGCGGCCGCGACATCGGCGCGTTCCTGGTGGACTGCAACGACGTGCTCACCTCCGGCGAGTACGACATCGTCGTGAAGATCCACTCCAAGAAGTCCGTCCAGGACGACTACAACGCCGCCCAGCTCTTCAAGGAGCACCTCTACGACAACCTGCTGGCCTCCTCCGATCACGTGGCCGGCATCCTCGCGGAGTTCGCGGCCCACCCGGGCCTGGGCATGGCGATTGCGCCCATGCCGCACATGGGCTACCCGACGATGGGCCACGCGTGGTTCGCGAACCGCCAGCCCGCCCGCGACTTCGCCAAGAAGGTCGGCATCACCGTCCCCTTCGACGACCACCAGCCGCTGGCCCCCTACGGCTCCATGTTCATCGCGCGCCCGGAGGCCCTGTCCCTGCTGACCGGTGCGGGCCTCGTCCCCGAGGACTTCCCGGAGGAAGGCGGCTACAAGGACGGCTCCCTGGCGCACGTCATCGAGCGTCTCCTGTCCTACGCGGTCCTGTCGCGCGGCTACTACGTGCGCCCCGTCATGACCCCGAAGTGGGCGGGCGTGTACTACGGCTACCTCGAGTACAAGCTGGCGGCGACCTCCTCGATGATGCCCGCCTTCGCGATCGACCAGGTGCCCTTCCTCAAGGCGCGCATGGGCACGGTCCCGAACCTGCTAGGTGCCGTCAAGACCAACATCATGGTGCGTACCCCGGGACTGGGGAACGCCCTCAAGCCTGCGTACCGCGCGGCCCGCGGTGCCGTCCATAAGATCCGATCCATGAAGGGTGAGCGATGAGCCTGGCCTCCACGATTCGGGCTGCGGCCCCCCACACGCCCCAGTCCGTCGCGCAGGCATTCAACTCCAGGTCCAACTCGATTGGGTTTTTGCGCTGGCTGATGGCCTTCATGGTCATCTTCTCGCACGCTGGCCCGATCGCCGGTTTCTACGGCGGCGAGGACCTGGGCGTGCAGATCTCCAAGGAGCAGTCCATCGGTGGCGTCGCCGTCGCGGGTTTCTTCTTTTTCTCGGGCTTCCTGATCACGCGCTCGCGCATGGGGCGTGCGACGATCTGGCGCTACATGTGGCGCCGCGTCCTGCGTATTTTCCCCGCTTTCTGGGCGGCCCTGCTCTTCACGGTCGGTATCCTCGCGCCGATCGCCTACTGGCACACCTACCACAACATTTCCGGCTACCTGCACCCGGCCACCGAGTCCCCGCTCACGTACTTCGTGAACAACATGTGGCTGAACCTGGGCCAGCGCAACATCGCCGGCATGGGCGAGAACCTGCCGTACTTCATCCTGCACGGCGCCCGTGACTGGAACGGCTCGGCCTGGACGCTCATCTATGAGTTCAAGGCCTACATCCTGGTGGCGATCCTCGGCCTGTTTGGAGCGCTCGCGAACCGCAAGGTGGGCGGCGCTTTCGCCCTCGTGCTGATTGCCCTCAACGCCCTGCAGTGGATGGGCGCGGGCCAGGTCGCCAACGTCAACTACCTGCTGCGCGACCCCTACATGCTGATGTTCCTGGGCCCCTTCGCCTTCGGCATGCTCTTCACGCTCTACGGCGACAAGATCCCCATGGACTCGCGCCTGGCGTGGGGCGGCCTCATCTTCGGCCTGCTGTCGTACGCGTCGGGCGGCTGGAACATCGTCGGCCAGTACGGCTTCCTGTACTTCCTCATGTACCTGGCGATTCGCCTGCCCCTGCAGAACTGGGAGAAGCACGGCGACCTGTCCTACGGCATCTACATCTACGCATGGCCGATCATGGCGTTCGCCGCCTACTTCCACCTGCAGGATCGCGGCTGGATCGCCTACCACCTGACGGTCGTCGTGACCGTGCACATCCTGGCCTACCTGTCGTGGCACCTCATTGAGAAGCCCGCGATGAGCCTGAAGAACTACCTGCCCGGATGGATGGACAAGCTCATCGAGCACTTCCGTCCCACGTACGAGGCCGTGGCACGCCGCATTGTCACGCCGGCCCTGTCCTCGACCAGGATCGCGACGGTCATGGAGGCCGAAGAGGCGGCCGCACGCAGCGAGGAGGAGACCAAGTGAGCGAGAAGAAGGCCGCCGGCCAGTTCAAGGAATCCGAGTCCGGTCTGCGCGATGTCTCCTTCGACGAGGGCGTTCCCGCCGGCTCGTGGAAGCGCCGCCTCCACTACGTGCCCCTCGCCGTTCTCCTTGCGGGCGCGTGCGCGGCCACCGGCGTTGGCACCTGGTACAAGGCCACCCACCCCGCTCCTCAGCTAGCTGCGGCACCCGCTGCCCAGGCCTCGTCCTTCGCGCGCACCACGCCCCAATCCCTGCCCGAGGTCTGCGCCCCCACCCCGCGCGCCGACGTGGGTCCGTGGACGCCCGGCGTCGCCGGCACGGCGGGCTACCCTGCCCACGGACGCCGCCCAGGCCTCGTTCGAGCAGTCTATGACCGGCGTGACCACCTACGTTCAGGGCCGCGACGGCTACCTGTTCCTCTCCGACGTCTTCAACGCGAACTTCTCCCAGGCACTGGGCCGTGTGCGCCCCACCCCCGAGCAGGTGAGCGCGTGGGACCGCTACATGAGCGGTATCGAGACCGCCGCGAGCGAGCAGGGGGCGACCGCGCTCTTCATGCCCGCCCCGGCCACGTGGGACGTCTACTCCGATAAGCTGCCCCAGTGGACCGACCCGCTGATGGGCACGACCTCCCTGGATCTCATGCGCTCGGCGCTGCCTACCCGCGCGTGGGTGGACGTGCGCGAGGGCCTGCGCGAGGCCCGCGAGGGGAGCGAGGCCCCGCTGTACTCGGCGGTCAACCCCCACTGGTCGCCCTACGCCGCGCACGTCGCGTGGAACCAGACGCTGTCCTGCCTGGCTGCGGTGAACCCCCAGCTTGAGGGCCTGCCCTCCCTGACGCCGTCCGGCGTGAGCAGCGTGGACGCCCCCAACGAGTACGAGGCCCTGGGAGCCCCCGCCCAGAGTGGCCCGTGGGCGGTCCCCACCTACGAGCAGGACCCGGGTAGCGTCCACCTTCTGCAGCTGGAGACTCGCGATGATCTGGCCGACACCGCCGCGCGCCTGGCCGAGGTAACGGGCGCCCCCGAGGTGTCCCTGGCCAGCCCCGTCGACTTCCAGAACAAGCCAGCACTCACCTACAACCCGAATGGACGCGGCACCGCGCTCATCGTGCGTGACTCCCAGGGCAATAACCTGGGACCCGAGGTCGCCGCCACCTTCGAATACACGATCCAGGTCGGCCACGGCCTCGACACCGAGCAGCCGACGGACGTTGCCGCCCTCATCGAGGCCTACAAGCCCAGCGTCGTGATCGTGGAGTTCACGCAGCGCTACCTCGTGCTCACGCCGGCCGCCGGCAAGTAGAATAGATTTCCTGACCACGACAGAAGCGATGGGAGTAGCCGTGTCTGAGACGAAACGGGTCATTGACCTGACGGTGCGCATGGCGCAGCGCTCGATCTCCTCGGAGTTCAAGGGCACCGCGCTCGGCCGTCTGTGGTCCTTCATCAACCCGATCGCCACGATCGCCGTGTACGCGCTGATCTTCGGCGTCGTCTTCCGCGGCGAGGCCGACAAGGGCGTGAACTCGGGCCTGTCCTCCTTCGCGCTGTGGATTGGCGTGGGCGTCATCGCCTGGAACTTCCTGTCGAGCGGCATCCAGCGTGGCATGGATTCCCTCGTGGGTAACTCCGGCCTGCTCACCAAGGTCTACTTCCCGCGTCAGGTCCTCATCTACTCCTCGGTCCTGGCGCTGGCCTACGACTTTGCCTTTGAGCTGGGCGTCATCATCCTCATCATGTGCATCGCCGGCGGCCCCGGCGTGCTGCTCATGATTCCCGCCGTTATCGTCATTACCCTGCTTGCGATGCTCTTCGTGATCGGCATGGGCCTCATCCTGTCGGTTGCCTCGGTCTACTTCCGCGATATTTCGCACCTGTGGCAGATCTTCAACCAGATCTGGATGTACGCCTCCGGCGTCGTCTTCTCCCTCTCGATGCTCAACAAGGTCCAGACCGACCTGGCGGCCAAGGGATGGACCTGGGGAGGCGAGCCCCTCCCGATCGTCACGATCTTCCGTCTCAACCCCGCCGAGCTCTTCCTCGAGGCCTACCGCTCGACGCTGTACGGCTTCGCGATGCCGTCCTGGCAGGTGTGGCTCGGCTGCGCCGCCTGGGCCTTCGGCATCTTCGGCCTCGGCTCGCTGATCTTCCGCCGCTTCTCGGCACGAATCGTGGAGGAACTCTGATGACGAACGCGATTTCGGTGGAGGGCGTCTCCAAGCGCTTCCGCATCTACAAGAACCGCAACCAGTCCCTCAAGGGCGCGTTCCTGCAGCGTTCGCGCGCTCAGTTCGAGGAGTTCTGGGCCCTCGACGACGTGTCGTTCGAGATCCCGCAGGGCAAGACATTCGGCCTGCTCGGACACAACGGTTCGGGCAAGTCGACGCTGCTCAAGTGCATCGCGAAGATCCTCACCCCGGACAGGGGAACGATCTCCTCGACGGGGCGCATGGCCGCCATGCTCGAGGTCGGCTCCGGCTTCCACCCCGAGCTGTCGGGCCGCGAGAACATCTACCTCAACGGCGCGATCCTGGGCATGAGCAAGAAGGAGATCGACTCCCAAGCTGGATGCGATCATCGACTTCTCCGGCGTCGAGCGCTTCATCGATCAGCCGGTGAAGAACTACTCGTCGGGCATGTACGTGCGCCTGGGCTTCTCCGTGTCCATCCATGTGGAGCCGGACATCCTCCTCGTCGACGAGGTCCTGGCCGTGGGCGACATGGAATTCCAGAACAAGTGCATGGACAAGTTTGCCCAGCTCAAGGATCAGGGGCGCACGGTCGTCGTCGTGTCCCACGGCCTCGAGCAGATGCGCACCTTCTGTGACCAGGCCGCGTGGCTGGATCACGGCACGCTCGTCGACGTGGGTGCGGCAGCCGAGGTTATCGACACCTACTCCGACGTCGCTCACCACGCCGTTGAGGTCGAGGGTGGTGGTACGCGCTTCGGCAGCGGCGAGGCCATGATCGAGCGCATCGAACTGCTGTCCGCGTCCGGTCAGCCCACGTCGCTCGTGTACCCGGGCGATCCCGTGCGCCTGCGCCTGCACTACCGCGCGAACGAGCGTATCGAGTCCCCGGTTTTCGGCGCCTCCATCGACACCCGCGAAGCGTCTTCGTGTGGGGACTGCATGGCATGGACGCCTGCTACGTGCCGACCTCGATCGAGCCGGGCACCGGTCACCTCGACATCGACATTCCGCGTCTGACCTTCAACCCGGGCGCGTACACGATCTCCGCAGCCATCCAGAACCAGGACATGACCAGCGTCATTGACGCCCTGCAAAAGGCGCGCCGCTTCGACGTCCTGCCCGGCCCGGGCATGGAGTCCGGCGGCCTGGTGAACCTGGGAGCGTCGTTCACGGACCTGACGCCCCCGCGCCCCATGCGCGACGTGCCCAGGCGCGGCGCCGCCGACTACGAGCACCTCGCGCGCATGCAGGCCCAGCAGGCCGACGCGCTCGAGAATGAGGACTGACGGACGCAACGGCGTTCGAGGCCGGGGCCCAGCGGTGTGATGCCGCCGGGCCCCGGCTTTTTGTGGAGTTGGTGGCTCAAACGAGCCCGCGCAGTGTGAGGAGCATCCTACACTTATAGGAGAACTGTTTTCCAGCGACAAGGCACTGTCATGGCATCGACGCTCACGCTCGCCCGCCGCGCGCTTGCGCGCGCCCTCACCGTAGCCCTGACCCTCGCGCTCATCGCCCTGCCCGCGCAGGCCCGCGCCGACGCTGGGGATGAGGCTACGCCACAGTCCGCAGCCGACACTTCCACCGCGGCCCAGTCCGCCTCGCTTGCCGCGCCGTCGGCTTCGCCCTAGCCCCGAGACCACGGACGTGCCCTGAGCCCACCGCCCCCGCCTCGAGCGACGGGGATCGGGCGGCCCGGGCCTCGTCGGAGAGTGACGACCCCCCGACGATGGGCGCGCAGGACGAGACCGGACGGGGCACCTGGATGCGTGACTCGGTCGGCTGGTGGTGGCGGCGCGCCGACGGCACCTACCCCGCCTCCCAGTGGGTGAGGATCGGGGGCGCGCGCTACTTCTTTAACGACAGCGGCTACATGGCCACAGGCTGGCTGCGTGATGGTGCCGATTGGTTCTTCCTGGCTCCCTCCGGAGCGCTCGTTGGCGGATGGCTGCGCGATGGGGGCCAGTGGTACTACCTCGACCCCGATAGCGGCGTCATGCGTACGGGTATGACCGGCGTGGATGGCACGTGGTACTACCTGGGATCGTCGGGCGCGATGCGCACCGGCTGGGAGCGCCTGGCCGACGGGTGGCACTACTTCGCCTCCAACGGTGCCCAGATGGGAGGCTGGCTGCGCGACGGGGGCCAGTGGTACTACCTCGACCCCGATACCGGCGTTATGCGCACCGCGCCCCTGGAACTGAACGGCCGCCGTTACGAATTCGACGCCTCGGGCGCTTGGCGCGGATACGAGGCCCCGGCTGGCTACCTGCAGCCCACCGACCACATCACGGGCCTCGGGGACGCGACCAACACGCTCACCTGGGGGATGAACGGCACCAAGGTACGCATCGCACAGGTGCGCCTGGGCCTGTGGCACTCCAATAAGCTCGCCTCCGTCGACGCGCCCTTCGTGGCCGCCGTCAAGAACTTCCAGCAGCGGGCGGGACTACCCGTCACCGGCGTCGTCGACAAGGCCACCTGGGATGCCATGGACACCGGCTACCCGTGGACCGTCGACCAGTACCAGGCCACGCCCCTGCCCCTGACGGCCACGCGCTCCGAGCGCGTCGAGGCCATGATCGGGTACGCGTGGAACCAGACCGGCTCCTCCTACACGTGGGGAGGGGCAGGCCCCTACGACCAGGGATTCGACTGCTCGGGCCTGGTCCTCCAATCCCTCTACGCTGCGGGCCTGGATCCCCAGCCCATCGACGTGATCAAGCACGCGTGGCCGTCCTACCGCACGTCGCAGGAACTTTACGCGTACCCGCGCTTCCAGCACGTGCCCCTTGCGCAGCGCCAGCGCGGCGACCTCATCTTCTACACGACGAGCGGCACCGTCACGCACGTCGCCATCTACCTGGGGGACGACATGATCGTCCACACCGACTGGATGGGACGCCCCGCCCGTATGCAGCACATCACCGCCGGATACGGGTGGGAGCGCATGACCCCGGACGTCGTGCGCCCGCTGCCATAGGAGAGAAGTGGAAGCGGGCCGGTCGTGGGTGTTCCACGGCCGGCCCGCCCCTTCGCGACAGGTGTTACTCAGCGCCCCAGCAGGCGACGCAGGATGCGCTTCGGCAGGGATGCCGTGCGACGCAGCGACTGGCGCAGGGGCGAACCGGCATCAAGCTGCTCGCGCAGGGCGCTGACCTCTCCGCGCAGCTCGTGCACCTGCTGGTGCAAGGCAGTCATCGTGTTCAGCATGTCGACGTGCACGAGGTTGAGCGAGGAGTGGAAGCCCGAATCTACGCGCGCGAGTTCCTCGCGCATCCGGCGGTAGTACTCCGCCGACAGCAGAGCCTGGCCCAGGTGCGGGGATGAAGGATCCTCCGTCGCCAGCATGGCACGCAGGTAGCGGTCGCGGATATGCAGGTTGTCCCACTTGTGCAGGTACGCGTCCGTGACGACGGAGTTGCCTAGGGATGCATCCATCGTGTCGCGGTGGTGCCAGTAGGCCAGCGGCTCCCCGTCGATGAAGCCGACTGGCGAGTCCGCCAGCAGGCGCAGGTTGAAGTCCCAGTCCGCCTGTGTCTGCAGGGAACCGTCCCAGTGGCCCACGCGGTCGGCGACCTCGCGGCGGATAAGCTGCGAGATCGGCGGCGTGTAGTTCTCCACCATCATGTCCACAAGGGACAGGCCGTAGTTATCCGTCGACAGGACCTCGCGCTCGATCTCGATGCACGTGCCGTCGGCGCGCACGCGCTCGCGGACGATCTCGCAGCGGGAGGCGACTCCGCCCGCCTCCGGATGCTCATCGAGGTAGGCGACCGTCTTCTTCAGGAAGTGAGGGTGCCAGGAGTCGTCATCGTCGTGGACCGCGTAGTAGCGGTTGTGTGACGCGGACAGGCCCGACTCGAGCGCGGCCTCGCGGCCCTTCGAGACCTTGTTCGTGACGATCGTGATCTTCGAACGAACGGCGCTCTTCTGCTTCTTGACGATCGAACGAACCTCGGCCTCGTCGCCGGCGTCGTTGACGATGACGACCTCGTAGTCGTTGAAGGTCTGAGAAGCGATCGATGCGAGGGCACGGGTGAGCATCGCCGGGCGATTACGCGTGCGCACGACGACGGTGACTGTTGCACTCATGCAGTTTCTTCCTCTTCGGTCGGAGTGGTCGAGGCGGGCGCCTCCACCTGGCGGTTACGCAGCAGGTAGATGGCGCTCGCCAGGGCAAGTGCGTATCCCAGGGAGGCTAGGCCCCACAGGGCCATCGGGCTCAGCGGCATGTCGGCCCACCACCACTGGATGTCACCATTCAGGTTACCCGGTGCGATCCACCCCATGTGGCGGATCGATAGCAGGCCTCGGACGTAGCGGGCGATCGTCGTGTGCATCGCAACCGCGTCGACGACGCTCAGGAAAAACACGAACATGACGATCTGGCCACGTGTTATCGAAGACTTCTTGATGGCGCAGGAGAGCCAGATGAGCAGCCACGTGCCCAGTAGCGGCAGGGCGTAGCGGGAGTGGTATCCGCCGAGGTTGGGGAAGGTCGGAGGGGTCGCGATCAGCAGCGGGATGCCCGCCATCGCGCCGAAGACGACGAAGGCGGCCAGGATCTTGCGAAGGCTCATCGTGCGTGCCCCGTAGAAGAGGACCGCGCCCAGGACGAGGAGGCCAAGGATCGTCGTGTAACCCGGCAGGGGAGTGTCTCGCCAGCCGGGGCCGGAGTTCAAACCGATGAAGCCGGCGAAGTATTCGGGCAGGTAGCGGATGTTCATGATCGCGACCTCGATGCGCTCGCGTAGGGTCACCGAGGCCTCGGACTGGGCGATGTGACCGGACTGGCCGGAGCCGAGCATGCACCAGATGCCGATGACGCTCAGGACGGACGCGATGCCAATCTCGGGTAGGTGGCGGCGGCAGGCAGCCAGGATGAGAATGCCGAGCGACGCCACGAATACATAGAATGCCGCGTCGCCACGCGATCCATAGCACAGGAGGGACGCGAGGGCTGCCACGCCCAGGAGCGCCCAGCGGCGCCAGCCCTGTGCGTTCAGTGCGCCGTAGAGTGCTGCGCCGTAGGTGAAGACACCCGTGATCGCCCACGAGGAGGGGTTGTTGGAGGCGATGAAGTACAGGCCCATCGGCGTCCATGCGACGAGCGCGGCGAGCGCGGTTGCGCGGCGCACCTCGCGGGTTGACAGCGCGCAGACAGCGCCGATCAGTACCATCGCAATGCCAACGTTGATCGAGCGCATGATCCACACCGAGTGCTCCACGTTGTGGCCCGCGAACAGGTGATGGAACTGGTAGAAGCCGTAGGGGTACTGGCCGTCGTTGTATCGGTACGACGGGAACATCGTGTCGTCCGAGTAGTCGTGGATGCACGCGTGCGACTTGTCGGGGCTGAAGGCCTCGCACTGCGCGTGGGACGTGGTCACGGGGGCCATCACGTACAGCTCCCCGTCGATCGTGGTCGTGCCGCAGCCCGTGGACTCGATGGGGCGCGGGCACCACGTGGAGACGAGGTGGTAGTCATCGTCCGGGGAAGAGCCCGGAGGAGAAGCGAAGATCCAGCCCGTGGCCACGGAGAGGATGCCCAAGGCCAGGATAACGAAGGCCAGAGGTCGCGCTGCGGTAGAGACGAAACGATCCCGCGCGGGAGCGAGGTGATCGATGAGCGCACGTGCCATGAAATGAGCCAATCTGTCCGGGATAGGTACGTCTAATGTACACGAGTCCGGGCGTGGCCCGGCGGGCGCGAGGCCACGCAGAGCCTAGAAAACGACGGGCCAGTGAGGCATGCAGGTCGTCAGAGTGCCGTGTGCACTCGTTGCCTCGGCGAGGGCCTGCGTGTAGGCGGGATTCACCTCGAGGTTCTCACCGCGCTTGAGGGCCTCCTCGGCTCCCTGCTGATCGGCGAACTCGGGGATTGCGCCGGAGTCGAGGGCCGCGTTGCGCTCGACGTAGACCGCGAGAGCCGCTAGGGCCTGCTTGGAGGTTTCGTCTGTGGCTGCCTGGGTGAGGCGGTCGGAGTAGTCGTTCTTGAAGGCGGCCGCGAAGGCCTCCCACGCGCGGTGTCGCTCGTCCGCGGTGGTTTCCCCTCGAGCGCTTCGCAGCCAGCGACCTGTAAGCCTGGCCGGTCTCGGAGCCGTTGAGAGCTTCGGAGAAGATCTCATCCATCGCCGCGCAGCCGGGGGAGGCGGCGTGCAGGGTCGGCATCGCCGAACTGGACGGCTGGCCGAGGTCCCCCGGGGAAACGGAGGCCGCGGGCGTCGACTGAACGCTCTGGGTGTCCTCGAGCACGGAGCACGAGGTCGTGGCTAGGGCGCACAGGGCGAGCAGCGCGAGCGAGGGGACGAGGCGAGTCACGAGAGGTCCGTTTCTGTTGGGGGATACGTCCAATTTATCAGCGCGCTGCGGCCCCTCACTGGACCTCAAGCGTGGCGAATAGTGACGTATCCGACGGGTAAGTGGAGGTCAGTGGCGTGGAATGCGTGAGAACTACGGCATAATAGGGGCAGGAATCGGGTGAGTAGCACCCTCGGACGCCTCCGGGCGCGCAAAGGAGAAGACCTCATGAAGATCGTTGTGACCGGCGGTGCCGGCTTCATTGGAGCGAATTTCGTTCACACGCTGCTGGAGGACCACCCGGACGTCGACGTCGTCGTCCTGGATAAGTTCACCTACGCGGGCAACCGTGCGTCCCTGACCGATGTGCCCGCCGAGCTCGCCGCTCGCCTGACCGTTGTCGAGGGAGACATTGCCGACGCCGACCTCGTGGATGGCGTCGTCGCCGGTGCCGACGCGGTCGTGCACTTTGCCGCCGAGTCGCACAATGACAACTCCCTCCTTGACCCCTCGCCCTTCATTCAGACCAACCTGGTGGGCACCTTCACCCTGCTGGAGGCCGTGCGCCGCCACAAGGTCCGCTTCCACCACATCTCCACGGACGAGGTCTACGGTGACCTCGAGCTGGACGATCCCGCCAAGTTCACCCCCACCACGCCCTACAACCCCTCCTCGCCGTACTCCTCGTCCAAGGCGGGTTCGGACCTCCTGGTGCGCGCGTGGGTGCGTTCCTTCGGTGTTGAGGCCACAATCTCGAACTGCTCGAACAACTACGGCCCCTACCAGCACATCGAGAAGTTCATCCCCCGCATGATCACGAACCGCCTGCGCGGTGTGCGCCCCCGCCTGTACGGCGACGGCCTGAACGTGCGCGACTGGATCCACGTGCGCGACCACAACACGGCCGTGTGGGACATCCTCATGAAGGGCCGCATCGGCGAGACCTACCTGATCGGCGCGGACGGCGAGACGAACAACCGCGACGTCGTCGCCATCCTCAACGAGCTGATGGGCTACGCCCCCGACGACTTCGATCACGTGACCGATCGTCCGGGCCACGATCTGCGCTACGCGATCGACAACTCCCAAGCTGGTCACCGAGCTCGGCTGGGAGCCCCAGTTTACGAACTTCCGCGACGGCCTGGCCGACACGATCGCCTGGTACACCGAGAACGAGGCGTGGTGGGCTCCCCTCAAGGAAGCCGTCGAGGCGAAGTACGCCGCCGAAGGACACTGAGTCCTTGGATCGCGTGACCCGAGACGAGGCCGTGCTTCGCCCCCGAGTCACCGTCCTCATGGCCACCTACAACGGGATGGCCGAAGGCGGGGCGTGGCTCGACGAACAGGTTGACTCCGTGCTCGCCCAGGTGGGCGTGGACGTCCATCTCGTCGTGTCCGACGACGCGTCGAGCGACGGGACGCGCGCACACCTGGAGGCGCGCGCCGCTGCCGACCCTCGGATTACGGTTCTGCCCCAGCGTGACGGTACCCCCGGCGTCACGGGCAACTTCCTGCACCTTTTTACGACGCATGCCCCCGACGGTTCCTACGTCGCCTTCACAGACCAGGACGACGTGTGGCACGAGGATAAGCTGAGTTCTCAGCTGGCCCTCTTGGCTGATCGTGGGGCTGACGTCGTGTCATCGAACGTGACGTCCTTCCAGTGGCTGCCCGGCGGGGCGGTGGGGGAGCGCCGCGTCATTCGCAAGTCGCAGCCTCAGCGGGCTTGGGACTTTCTCTTCGAAGCCGCGGGGCCCGGCTCCACCTACGTCTTCAGTCCGAAGGCCCACGTGGCCCTCGTGCAGGTGTTGGAGGGCCTCGACTACAGCCAGATCGGCGTGCACGACTGGTATGTGTACGCGCTGGCCCGATCAATCGGCCTCACCTGGGTAATCGGCGAGGAACCGACACTTGAGTATCGTCAGCACGGCGGCAATGTGCAGGGCGCGAACTCCGGCTCCGGGGCGCGTGACGCCCGCATGGCCAAGCTGCGGAACGGTTTTTATCGTAACCAGTTCATTCTGACTGCCCGTACCGCCCAGAAGGTCGGCACGTTCGACGAGCGCCGCGCTCGCCAGCTGCGCGCCATCCTGGGCGAGCTCGAGGGGCAAGGCATCGCCTCGAGGCTGCGCTTCGCCCTGCGCTGGCGTCAGATCCGCCGTGACCGCATGGAGGGCCTCAAGCTCGCCGCTGCGCGAGTCCTCGGCGTGTGGTGACCTTCTACCTCTGATAGGTGACGAGCCCGCCGTCCGCATCCTCCGTCGCCAGGATCTGCGTCAGCCTATCCGGCGAGATGGCGTGCGGGTCGATGATGAGGACGGAGCGTCCCTGCATCCACTGATCCAGCACCTGGCCCGCACCCGTACGCGCGTCCCACAGCAGCGCGACGCGGCGACCCTGAGCGGGCGCAGACGGGCGGGTCCCAGCCAGTGCCTCGTCTCGGGCTTGGACGAGCAGCGGGGAGTGTCGACGACGAGGGCATCCGGCTGCATGGCGATTTCCGCGAGGCCGTCGAGAGCTCCGTCCAGGGGACCATCCCATGCGAAGGAGAGGTACTGCGCGGGCTGGGCGAGAACGTGCGCCCCGGCGTCCAGCGCGTCGGATGCTTCGGAACCGAGAATATTCGTGACGAAAAGGTCTCCGGGGAGGGGACGTCGTGTATCGAGAACCTCCCACCCCATCGCCCGCGCTGCGATCTGCCAAAGTGCGTCCTGCCAGGGCTGAAGAGTCGTGTAGATGCGAGTTGGTGTCGCTTCGCCCGTGCCGAACAGATCGGCCGCAAGTTCGTTTGTCAGGTAGTTTGCGATCTTTGCTAACCACCGGCTGGCCACGGGTCCTCCCAGTTCAACCCGCTCCTGGCCGTATTGGGTGAGTGCTGGACCTGACCATCCGTTAATTGCTGTGATACAGTGGGTGAGCCTGCTCATAGTTTCTAAGGACTTATTGTTCATGGTTTCAAGTATATCGAAGGTCTCGGGTGACCCAAGTACTTAGTAACTGTGAAGTCCTTGAAATATGGCATTGTTTTACCGTTGGGTCAAGTGCTACGGGAAAGGTCTCAATATCGCGAAACGGCTTGACTTCCGACAACGACACGCGTGTAATTCTCGTATTGATCGATTCGTTATAAGGAGCTCCCGCAATGTGGAACATCTTCGGTGACGGACCTCTGGAGTGGTCCGAGGACGCCGACGCGGCGCAGTATGCCCGCATTGACGGCCCCCTTGCGTGGCAGCAGCACGCTCTCTGCGCGCAGACGGATCCTGAGGCGTTTTTCCCGGAAAAGGGTGGCTCCACTCGCGAGGCTAAGGCCGTTTGTCAGGCCTGCCAGGTGCGCGAAGAATGCCTGGAATATGCGCTGGCTAACGACGAGCGCTTTGGTATTTGGGGCGGCATGTCCGAGCGCGAGAGGCGGCGCCTGCGCCGTATGGCCGGTTGAGTCCGACGCAGCGCTCCGTCGGTGCGATCCTTGTGACAAGGGGAGAAGCGCCGCTGACCCAGTCCGTTTTGTGGGCCATTGAGAATCAATCGGTGGCCCCGCATTCGTTGACCATCATTGATGTCGCAGGCCGACACGTCACTCCTTTCCCCGCTGATCGAGTTCCCGACGGTGCCGAACTCGTGCGCGTCGGCCGCGCCCGCAACCTCGGCGAAGCGATTCGTCGTGCTCACGCACAGGGTGCCCGCTTTGCGTCGGAGCAGTGGTGGTGGATTCTGCACGAGGACAGTGCCCCCGAACCCGAGTGTCTCGACGAGCTGATCCAGGCCGCCGCCGTCGGTAAGATCGTCGGAGCTGTCGGCGTCAAGCAGATGAGCTGGGATGGTAGCCGTCTCCTTGAACTCGGCATCTTTGCCACGGCCAGTGCCCGCCGACTCGAGCGTATCGGTGATGACGACATTGACCAGGGCCAGCACGATGGCACGAGCGACGTCCTCGGCGTCGGTACCGCCGGTCTGTTCATCAGTGCCGAGGCCTACGAGGCAGTCGGCGGATTCGATCCCGCGCTCGGTCCCTTCGGTGACGGCCTCGACCTGGGGCGGCGCCTGCACCTGGCCGGGTATCGCGTGATCGTAGCCCCCAAGGCGCGCGTGCGTCACGCCCGCGTCTCCCTCTACTCCGGCCTCGATGGCGCTTCGGACACGGACCACAGCGAACCGACGGGGGATGTCTCCGATGCCGTCGTCGATGGCAACGACGCGACCGATGGATCGTTCCGCAAGCGCCGCTACGCCCAGATGTACAACTGGTGCAAGGCAGTGCCTGCCCTCATCCTGCCGTTCCTGGCGCTGTGGCTCCTTGTGTGGAGCCCCGCCCGCGCCCTCGGACGCATTCTGACGGGCCGGGCCTCCCTGGCTCTGCCCGAAATCGGTGCCCTCGTGTCCCTGATCGGCGCGACCCCGCGCCTGCTGGCGGGGCGTGTCCGCGCAGCTCAGTCGCGTCGCGTTCCCCGCTCGACCCTCCGCGCGCTCGAGACGGCTCCCGCCATGCTGCGCAAGGAACCCGCAGGCGTGGACGAAGATGAGCATGGAGAGCGGATCGATCCGCTCATCATTGCCTCGATGCGACGCTACCGATTCCGCTCGGCATCGACTGCCCTGGGGCTCCTCATCCTCACTGCCGCCCTGGCACTCATGCAGTGGTGGGGGACGGGGGCTGGCCTCGTCGGCGGGGCCTGGGTGTCCCTGCCTTCCTCGTGGTCCGAGCTGTGGGCAGCCGCGTGGTCCGCGTGGATCCCGGGCGGAGACGGGTACGCCGGCGGGGCTGATCCGCTGACGATCCTCATGGCGATTCTCAGTGCTCCGTTTGCACCCATGGGCATCACCCCGGGAGCTCTCGCCACCTTCCTGCTTGTCGGGTCGACTCCGATTGCCGCGATGATGGCCTGGATTCCTTCACGAGTGCTCGCCTCGTCGCTGCGCGTCCGCTTCCTCGTATCGCTCGCATGGTCTGTCGCACCCTCTCTGCTCATGAGCGCCACGCACGGCGTTCTCGCAGCGACCCTCGCGCACGCGGCCCTGCCGGTCTTTGCCGCATACTGCTTGGGCCAGCCGAAGCCTCTGCTGGTAGCTGGTGCCGGTGGCATCGATGAGGCGCCGCTGCGTCCGCGAGGAATCAACGGCGGATGCGCCGCTCTCGCCCTCGTCGTCCTATGCTGCTGCGCTCCCTGGACGCTCCCGCTGGGTGCGGGTGTTCTGGCGTGGCGTTCGCGTCGTTCCCTCCTCGTGGCACTGCCCGCCATCGTCCTCCTCGTGCCCACCTACGTCTCGATCGCTGTGCACCCTTCGGCATGGCCGGCGTTCGCCTCGACGAGCGGGGGAGTGCACGCCTACACGCGCGCCGATTCGTGGATGGCGATGCTTGGCATGCCTGCCGCACCGTCAACGCCGCTCGAGGCCATTGCTCTGGGCACTATCGGTGCCGGCATCATTGCCGCCGCGGGCATTGCTCTCCTGCGCCTGCGTACTCGCTGTGCTGCACTCGCCTTCTGCCTAGCCCTCGTGGCCGCAGCGGCCGGTTGGGCTGCCTCGCAGATCGGCGTGGGAATCTCCGGGGCGTTCGTCGCTCACGCGTGGACCGGCCCCGCGTTGTCCCTGTCTGCCGGCGCCCTGCTCGTGCTCGCCGCCCGATCTGGTTCGGGCAACGAAGACGAGGCCGAGGCCTCGCGTCCCGCATGGGACGGCTCGCGTCCCGTCACCGTACGTGTGCTCGGCGCCCTCAGCGCGCTCGTTCTGCTCGGAGCAGGAGGAGGCGTGGCCGTCTCGGCCTTCGCCGCACGTGGCGACGCAGCGGACACTCCGACCTTCACGCTCGCGCAGCGCTCGACAGTTTCCCCGATGTCCTCGCCGATCGTCTCCGCTGTCGCCTCGCAGGCCCAGCGATCGACGCGCGTGGGCCGCATCCTCGTCCTCGACGGCGATCCGATGAACGGCACGGTGAACGCGTCCCTGTGGCGCGGCTCGGGCCCCTCCTTGACTGATGGATCGCCGGCAACGCGCGCCCTCGCCCTCGCTCGTGCTCGCTCGGGCGCTGCGGAAGGAGTCCTGCGAGACCCCGCGACCGCGTCGCTTGCCCAGGCGGCCTACACGCTCGTCGTCTACCCCGATGACGCGACCGTGGCGACCCTGGCCGCCCACGATATCGATACGATCCTGGTGCCCCTGGGCGCCAGCGGATCCCAGGCCTTGACCTCCGGACTCGACCGAGCCTCCGGCCTCGAAAAGGTTGGCGACACGAACTCGGGCACCGTCTGGCGTGTGCGCCCGGGCGGCGTGACCCCTTCGCGTGCCCGCGTCGAATCGGCGTCCGGCGTGACTACCCCGGTCGGCGGCAGCCAGCTGAGCGTCAGCGGAGACGTTGATGCGAGCGGCACCCTGATCCTCGCCGAGCGCGCCGACTCCGGATGGCGCGCATCCGTCGACGGCACCGCTTTGGTCGCTACTGAAGCAGCCGACGGATGGTCACAAGCCTTCGAGATGCCTACCGCAGGGCACCTGACGCTCACTTACAGCGCGTGGTGGATCATCCCCTGGCGGATCGCCTCCGGCGTGTGCCTGGTCGTCGCCGCGGCAGGCGCCCTATCCGCGTGGAGGAAGAGATGACGAAGCGCCCAGCCAACTCCCTGACGACACTGATGGGAGCGGGGATAGCAGCGGCGGTTGTGGCCTCGGCGTCCATGTGGGTGTCGTCTGCTCCTGCCGTGGTGGAAGGCACTGCGCAGAGCGCACACCCCTCCCAGGTCCAGCTCGCTTGCCCTTCCGGCATTGTCGACCCCTTTGAGACCACGAACGTCGCAGCGGGTATCACCTGGTCGTCGCTGGCGACGGCTCCCGTGTCTCCCGCACCCGCTTCCGTCACAGGGCAGGGCGGTGTCATCCCGACGGCCCTCACCCTCGCCGGTCAGGGCGGCGGTGAACTCGCCGGCCTCAGCGCCGTCGGCTGCGCGGCCGCTCGCACATCTCAGTGGATCGCGACCGGTGCGACCACCGCGGGTGCCGACATGGTCCTGATCCTGTCCAACCCCGGACCCACAGCCTCGGTCGTCAGCATCGATGGGTACGGTGCGTCGGGGCCGCTCAACGTAGCACCACGTCAGGTGACAGTCCCCGCGCGTTCCTCGGCCTCGGTGCTACTCGCCGGATGGTTCCCCGACGAGAGCGCACTGGCCGTGCATGTGACCGCCGACGGGGGAGGGGTTGCCGCCTGGGTGCAGGCCTCCCTCATGAACGGTGAAATCCCGCAGGGTACCACCCTGGCTTCCGCGGTCGTGCCCGCAACCACGCAGACCATCCTCGGCGTGGACCCGAAGGGAACCTCCCTGCTCCGCCTCACTTCGCCGTCGGGAGAGGCCCGCGTGAGCGTCTCCGTCGCCGATTCGACTGGCGTGCACCCCCTGGCTGGAGGCGAGGCGACGGTCGCCGAAGGCACCACCCTCGACATGCCCCTCGACGGCGCATCCAGCGACTCCAGTCTGATCACGCTCATCGTGACCTCCGATCGCGAGGTCGTGGCTCAGACGACAACAATCACCCTTGGTGCGCCGTGGGCGCAGCGAGCGAGTGCCTGGATCATGCGGTCCAACGCGACTCCCGCCACAGCCCTGACTGAGGCGACTATTCCTGGCGCCACCCAGATTGAGGGCATGGGACGCCAGGTCCTCTCCACGACGCCGATCCGTGCCACCTCCCTGGCCACCAATTCGGGCGTCACCAACGTACGCGCGAGCCTCCTGCTCTACGCACCCGCCGACGCTCCGGCCTCGTCGAACGATCAAGGCGTCGCCTCATCGGATACCCCCAGCCCGAGTGCAACCCCTGACATCTGGGCTTCGCCCTCGCCGAGCGGCGGGCAGTCCGGGACAAGCCAGTCCGGCGCCGATCAGGACCCACAGTCGAGCGGAACGTCTGCTTCCACACCCGGAGCGGTCACGGTGCGCGTGGGCGGGCGCACCATCTACGTTGCACCCGGGATCCCCACCCTCGTGGATCTGCCTGACAACGGTGGAACCCTCAGCGCGGACTCTCCGATCCAGGCGGCTATCGTCGTCTCCGCGGACACGGCTGTGGGTCGCATGACCACGACGTGGAACGTGGGCACGGAAGGCATCAGCGCCGTCAGCGGCACCATCCGCACCACCAACTGAAGCGCCGCTCAGCGCATCGCGTCGTCGATCTCGTCCGGCGGCAACGCCAGGATGTGGCTGATGCGCTCGATCAATACCCTGCGCGTCATAACAGCGACCTCCTCCGGGGCGCACCGCAGTGTGATCGGCAGGCGATAGACGACGATACGATCGTGCAGACCGCGACGCCGATCCGCCGGGAAAATACGCGCGACGACGACGTTGTGAGACTCCCAGGGAGCAGGGTTCGACGGGGGACATCCTCGACCGCAAACTCGATCGTGGCCACCTGCGGCCATCGACGAATGAGCTCGGTGACGAGTTCGCCGACCATCAGATCGAAGTCCTCACGCCGCGTCCTCCACGCCGGAGTCCCCGGGAAAAACAGGGGACCGCGCGGACCGCGACCGTGGCGGTCACGACTCGAAACATGGCGGCGCGTAGAAAACACCCCCTCAGGGTAGGCGTTAGGCGCGCCGAAGCGGGCGATACGGGCACAGAGTGTCGTACTCTTAGGGGCGTGATTGCCCAACGCCACTGCTCCAAGCCCGGCTGCTCCACGGTCGCCGTCGCCACTCTGACCTACGACTACCGCGACTCGACGGTCGTTGTCGGCCCCCTCGCGACTGTCGCCGACCCTAACTCTTACGACCTGTGCGAGGAACACGCGCACAACCTCACCGCGCCGCTTGGCTGGCAGGTCGTGCGTTTGGCAACCACCTTCGAACCCGCTCCGCCCTCGGGGGATGACCTCGCGGCGCTCGTCGATGCTGTGCGCAGGGTTGCCCAGGAGGCGCAGGCGGCCCCGGCGCCGCCTCAGGAGACCCGCAAGCCGACCACCGGACCGTTCGGGCCCGCGCGTTCCGTGGGGACCCCTGACACCTCGAGCCCGCTCGATCCGTCGAGCCCGTACGCGCGACGCCGCGCCCAGTTCACCGTTGTCGACGGCACGGACACCGAGGACACGACTAGGGCCTAGAGGCCGAAACGAGCCTGCGTCGCCTCGTGGAAACGAGCCTGGCCTCGCGAGCGGCGCTCAGCCTCCCGACCCCAGTCGCGATCCCTGCGGGCCACCAGCACGGCCGCAATCACAACCTCCGGGTGGAGGCCATCGGGGAGGGGAGTCTGCACGCGACGCGACAGGCGCTGTGCGAGTGAGACTGCGACCTGTCCTCGAACGTCCGTCTTCAACGAGCGATTCGACTGCAGGAAGGCACGAGCCTCGGCGACGAGGGCATCGTCGAGGGGGAGGATTGTCGCGGTGCGCGCCCAGTCTTCGAGGCCCGGCGGCAGTACGAGCGGCGGGTAGAACACGGACGCGCCCTGTGAACACACCATCGTCCCGGCCGCCAGATCGCCCAGGCGCTTGCCTTTTGAGCTCATGAGCTCCGCGAGTGCAGCCAGGCCACCAAAGGTCGCCCAGTTCTCCAGAATGCCCGTCGAGACGCGCACCGCGCTATGGCGGGCAGTGATCGCACCGCCGTCGTCGCGCACGACCCGCAGGTTAAATGCCCACTTCCCAAACGAGCGCCCACGCGTCGCGATCTCGACCACCAGCGGCAGGAAAAACATTGTCGTCGACAAGAAGCCGATGATGATCACGCGCTGGATCGACGGGGATGGCAAGGTGAACCTGACAGCCATGACAAGCAGCACGACCGTGCACATCAAGTACGTCGTCGCATCCATAACTGCGGCGGCGAAGCGCTCCGGAGGCGAGGCCGGCGTCACGTCCAGGGTGACTGCCTCGCCCGTGCGCACAAAGTCGTCTTGAATGGCGCTCGATTGACTGCGTTGCGTGCTCATATATGACACGCTAGTCCAATGGACATTGATGTGCTGCGGGTAAGTGGCGAAACGGAATGGAAACGGCTGGAACAGCTGACGCGCCAGCGCTCGCTGTCGGGCGACGAGATCGACGAATTCGACCGTCTCTACCGTTCGACCACGACGGATCTGGCGCGCGTTCGCACGCTCAACCCCGACCCCGAGGTGATCGCGGAGCTGTCGCGCATCCTGTCCGCCGCGCGCGGGCGTCTCGCGGGCACCGGCGGCCTCTCCGGAGCCGTTATCGCGCGTTTCTTCACGGTGTCGCTTCCGCTCACGCTCTATCGGATCCGTTGGGTGATCCTGGCCGTGATGGCAGCGTTCATTGCCATCGCCGGCGTCCAAGCGCACTACCTGATGAGTCACCCGGATGTCATGAACGAGCTGGGTACCCCTGAGCAGCTGAAGTACTATGCGCAGAGCGCGTTCGTTGAGTACTACCACCAGGACACGAACGCGGAGTTTGGCCTGTCCGTGTGGGCCAATAATGCCTGGATCGCCCTGGTGGGCGTGGCCACGGGGATTACGGGAGTTTACCCGCTGAAGATCCTGTGGGAGAACGCCACGAGCATCGGCACGTCAACGGCCGTCGTCTTCAGCTACGGCGGAGTCTGGCACTTCTTCCGTTTCATCCTGCCGCACGGACTTCCCGAGCTGACTGCCGTCTTCATCTCGATTGCGGCGGGCCTGCGGGTCTTCTGGTCGTTGCTCGTTCCCGGTCCGATGACGCGCTTCCAGGCTGTCGGACAGGCGGCTCGTAGCGCGATGACGGTCGCGGCGGGCTGTGCCATTCTCCTGGCCGGATCCGGCGTCCTGGAGGGCTTCGTGACGCCCTCCGACCTGCCTGACGCCGTCAAGATCACCCTCGGTGCCCTCATGACGGCCGCCGTGTGGGCATACATCCTCATCCTCGGGCGGCGTGCGCACCAGGCGGGCGCCAGCGCCGATGTCGGCACTGACGCAGGCTACTACCAGCCTGTCTCGGGGTGAGTCGCTCACGTGGCGTCAATGCGCGCGCGAAGCAGGCGCGGCTCAGAGTCGGCCGCTCTTCTTGAGCTCGATGTAGCGGTCCGCGGTCCGAGCGGGAAGCAGACCCGCCGAGGCGCGCACGGTGAGCGCGCCGGCCAGGCGGGCGTCGGTGGCTCCCGCCTCGTCGGACCGTTCGGCGAGGGAGGCGGAGGCCGCAAGGAATACCTGCTCGGCGTCCTCGCGTCCTGCCCGCGCTCGTATTTCATCCGGATCGGTCGCCGATGCAACCAGCACCGTGTGGCGGTCGCTTAAGCGCGCCAGCGCATCGGTGAACTCGGTTTCCATGCCGGCCGGTGGAATCTTCGTTGCGATAACGACGAACGCGGAATGATGTACGGTCTGCTCGACCGTGCTGACCATCTCCGACCAGTCGGTGACGTCCAGGCGGGGTGAAATATCCGTAAACGTGTGGGCCAGGGTCTCGATGATCTTAGCTCCTCGCACGCCCGAGACGCGTGCGCGGACAGCCGAGTCGAGGACGATGAGGTGCACCTTGTCGCCCGCTCGGTCGGCCAGGGCAGCGAGAAGCAGGGCAGTCTCGATAGAGGAATCGAGGCGCGGGGCGCGTCCCAGCGCGATCGAGTCGACCTCTTCGTGCTCGGGGGCTCCGAGCAGAGCCGAGGAGGCACGCCCGCAGTCCACGACGATCACGACGTGGCGGTCGCGTTCGGGCCTCCACTGGCGCACCATCAGTTCCGTCGAACGAGCGGAAGCACGCCAGTCGATGTCGCGAGGATCGTCGCCCACGACGTAGGAGCGCAGGGAGTCGAACTCGGTTCCCGCGCCGCGCAGCGTCGTCGGAGTGGTTCCTTCGAGCTCGTGGAGACGCGCCAGGCGCGAGGGCAGCAGGACGCGCGCTTTGAACTCGGGAAGGACCGACAGGGCGAGGGGAGCGGACAGACTCACCTGGCGCGCGCCCAGGTGCAGGGGACCCCACGAGCGAATGGTGACGACGTCGGCCTCGCGGGTGCCGCGCCGGGTCGGGGCGAGTACGGTAGAGACACGCTCGGAGGTGCCCGGGCGCAGTCGCACTCGCTGGCGCACCGGCGACGGGTGGAGCGAAGGAGGCCATGCGTCGCGCACATCCAGGTTCATGTGGCGCTTCGTCGTGTTCGTCAGTCGCAGGCGAGACTCGGTGGTCTGGTCAGCACGAATCGGCCCGGTCACGTCACGGCTGAGCCGCAGGGTGCGCGGGGAGGGCGCGGCGAAGGCATCGAGGAGGCACACGGCCACGACGAGGCCACACCACGCCCACGCGAGAGCGCGAGACGGGGCGAAGGCGAGGGGAATGAGCCCGACCAGTACAAGGAGCGCGCTACGCGCCGAAATCGCCACGGGGGCCTCAGCGGGGCACGGGGGTAGCCGCGAGGACACCGGCGACGACGTCCGTCGCGGTAACGCCCTCAAGGTTAGCCTCGGCGCGCAGACCCTAGTCGGTGTGCAAGCGTCACGGGAGCCATCGTCTTGACGTCGTCGGGGGTGACGAAGCCGCGGCCCTGGAGGAACGCCCACACGCGCGAGGTGCGCAGCAGTGCGGTCGCGCCTCGGGGGATACGCCCGAGACGCACAGCCGGGGAGGTCCGGGTCGCGCGGCACAGATCGACGAGGTAGCCCATGACTGCCGGTGAGACCTCGATGTGGGATGCGACCGCGTGGGCAGCCTGAATGTCGGCTGCGCTGGCGACCGGGCGGATGCCGGCCTCAGCCAGCGCCATCGGGCTGAAGCCCGCCTGGTGACGCGCGATGATGTCGATCTCGGCCTCACGCGACGGCAGCGGCAGCTCGAGCTTGAGCAGGAAACGGTCCAGCTGGGCCTCGGGCAGCGGGTAGGTGCCCTCGTACTCAACGGGGTTCTGCGTCGCGATCACCATGAACGGATCGGGGAGCTGGCGGGTCTCGCCGTCGATCGAGACGGTGTGCTCTTCCATCGACTCGAGGAGGGCGGACTGGGTCTTCGGAGGCGTACGGTTGATCTCGTCCGCGAGCAGTAGGTTCGTGAAGACTGGGCCCTCACGGAAGATGAACTCGGACTGGCCGGCGTCCCACACCATCGAGCCCGTGATATCGGCGGGCATGAGGTCGGGGGTGAACTGGATACGCGCCATGTCCACGTCGAGGGCGCGCGACAGGGTGCGCACGAGCAGCGTCTTAGCGACGCCGGGCACGCCTTCGAGGAGCGCGTGACCGCCCGCGACAAGAGCGACGATGAGGCCGCTGATTGCGGCGTCCTGGCCGACGACCGCCTTGCCGATCTCTGCCTTCAGGGCAAGGAGTGCCTCCTGGGTTCGCTTCTCGGTCTCATTGAGCGCGCGGCCCGACCACCCCTCGCCGGTGGGCGCAGAGAACGAGGTGCGGGCGTCCTGAGGGGCGACCTGAACCTGGGGCGCGTAGGGGGCCGGCGCGCCCTGCGGAGCGTAGCCGTTCGGCGGCGCGGCGGGGATGTGGGCCGGGCTGGGGCATGCCCTCGGGCGCGGGGCCGGGGATCGGGCTAGTCATGGCGAATCTCCTTTTCGAGAGCGTCGAGGTCATTGGCGAGGCGGATGAGCGCCTTTTTCGGAGGTTGGGGGCGGACCCCACAGGAGGGCGGAGCAGCGCGAGGCGGGCAGGCCTCGCTGTTCCATCGCGTGAGTGAGGGCTTCCCGGTCGGCGGTGTGCGCAACTCCCAGGGCGGTCGCGATGCGCGAGGCCGTGGAGCTGCGCAGTGCCTGCGCGGCGTGCTCGTAGGCGCGCTGGGAACGCATGAGGCGGGCCTTGCCGATAAGCGTCTCGGAGGCCGGGACCTCGATGGGGAGACGTTCGGAGGTGAGGGGGCCGAGCCTGCGACCGCGCGCGAGGCCAGCCAGCAGGCAGGCGGCGATGACCATGAGGAACGCGGGCATGAGGTACGGGGAGGTGAGCAGCTCCTGCGTCGACGTGCCCGTCGGAGTATCGGTGCGCGTTGGCGAATACCAGGCGACCTTCGGGGTCCGGCCGATCGTATTGATTGCCAGCGCGGCATTTCCTCCCTCGGAGATCGCGCGGTTGCGCAGGCGCAGGGAGTCGGGGATCAGAGCGCGGAATCGGCCAGAGTCGGAGCGCTCGGCGTACGCGTAGTTCCTGCCGTCGTCGGAGAAGCACAGATTCCATCCGTCGGCCGAGCCGGACAGTACGTAGTCCGAGGCCTGCAGATGCTGGGTGCGGCCCGCAATGTCGGACGTGCAGCCGGGGGTGAGCCACGTCTTGCTGCTGTATGTGCGACTGGAACGCAAGCCCTGAAGGTAGACGGAGTAGGATCCTTGATCCTCCTCGAGGCCCACGTAGACGACGTTCGTGCGTGTCTCGATAGCCGTCGCCATCTCATCGGTCATACGCGACGGGAAAATAACGACGAGAGTTGTATTCTCGTCGACCGACGCGGCCTGCTGCGCGTTCACGTCACGCACGGAAATGCCGTGGTCGCCCAGCACCTGGGCGAGGGCACGCGCCCCATCGCCCTCCTTATTCCGAATACCGACGGGGGCGTTGTTGTACCCAGCCTTGGGCAGGATGGACGCCGCGATCACTAACAGCAGCGAGAATACGACGATGATGATCATCGGGCGTGCCGCGGCGAAGCGCTCGCGGGCCGTCGGAGTGACGACAGCGACCTGTCTGGCTTTCACGACGCCACCTCCGCATCACGGCAGGCGCGCAGGAGGTCCGGGGTGAAGCGGCGCAACGCCTCAACATGATCGGATGAAACGCCGGAGCGGCCGTAGCGCACCTGGTCAAAGGCCTGCGCAAACTGATCGAGCTGGGGGCCGAACATGGGCGCGACTCGCGTCGCAGCGTGCGCCGCCTCGCGCGCCGTCAATCCGGGCGTGGAGGTGACGACGTCCTGAGCGTCCAGGCCCAAAACCATGAGACGGTACGCCCACACGTAGGCCAGGTCCCAGTCCTGGGCTGCCACGGCCTCGTCGAACGAGGCCTGGGCCTCCGTTTCGCTGGCCTCCTCCTCGAACACGGTGGGAGAGACGCGCTTGGCGAGGCGGATCGGGTTGAGGATGAGCGCAATGAGGATTGCGGCAACCGCGATAATTCCCACGATCATAAAGATCAGGGAGACCGGGGGAGTGCCCTGCCCCTTCCAAGACAGGGCCTCCCAGAACCAGTCAATGAGCGATGCGAGCCAGCGCGCGATGGGGTTGGGAACATTGGCGTACTCGCCGTGAGAGAGTTCCTCAACGATCCACTCGTGCGCCTCCCCCTCATCGGGGGTCAGCGGAGCATCGCAGGAGAGCAAGCCGATCACTGCTGCTGAGCGCCTGCCTGTGCCAGGACCGAGGCGAAGTTCTCCTTACGGATACGCAGATCCGTGTACATGAGCGTCTCGAACGATGCGGAGAACGGCAGCAAGAGCGAGGAGCCGAGCATAACGAAGAATATGGCGATGGCAGAGCCGACCGGGCTTGAGGGGTCGGACGTCGCCGCGACGGATACCAGGCCGCCGATGAGGCCGATGACGAATCCAATGAATCCGCCGATGAAGCTGACGGCGAGGTTCAGCAGCAGGAAGCGGCCGAGAGTCGGCCAGAACTCACCCTTGACGAGCGACCAGGAACGCTTCAGCGAAGCGACGGGACCGATCTCCTCCAGCACCGCGCAAATCGGAGCAAACAGCAGCTTGATCTGGAAGAAATACACGAGGATAAAGATGGGGATAAAAGCAGCGAGGGCGACAAGCACGAGCCACCACAAATCATCGTTGCCGCCCATCAAAGCGGCGAGCGAGGCGAAGACGGCGACGATCCAGAGGACGACCGGGATCATCGTGATGACCGCGGTCAACGCGAAGGAGCCAAGGAGCGATCCGAGTCGCTTGCGCGTCATCGCCCATGCCTCGCTCAACGTCAGATTCCTGCCGACCGTCATCTGTGAGACAGTCGAGGCCAGCAGGCCCGTGAGGATGGTCGTTCCCGCGAACGTGGTGATCCATTGCACCATGTTCGAAATCATTCTCAGGAGGAGAACGTTGGACCGATCCGTCATCGATTGATGGAGTGCCTGGGGATCGTAGTCAGTATTGGCGACGGACTCGTATCCGAGGCCCGAGAGCAGGATCGACACACTGGCAATAAGCGACACGAACAGCATGATGACGACGGTGAAGCCGAAGAGAACCTTCGGGTTCGAACGGATCGCCTCGAAGGCGCCGCTGAACAGGTCGCCGATCGTGAGAGGGCGCAGGGGGATGATGCCGGGCTTGGACTGCCACCCCCACCGGTTGGTGGTGGAGTAGCCGGATGCCCGGGCTGGGCGTTGTAGCCAGGCTGCGCTCCATAAGAGGGCTGCGCGCCGTAGGCCGGGGCCCTGGGGGCTGCGTATCCCTGCTGGGCTCCGTATCCCTGGGGGCTGCGTATCCCCTGCTGGGCTCCGTATCCCTGGGGGGCTGCGTATCCCTGCTGGGCTCCCGTATCCCTGGGGGGCTGCGTATCCCTGCTGGGCTCCGTATCCCTGGGTGGGCTGGGGGCCGTGTATCCCTGCTGTGCGCCGTAGCCCGGCTGTGCGCCGTAGCCCTGCTGGGGCGTCGGTGCGCCGGACTCGGGCTGCGGCGTCCATCCCTGGTAGGGGGCGGACGGATCGGGAGAGGTCCAGGGGGAGCTCATTGATGCCTCCGTGTTGATGGTGCTTCTACAGTGTCCATCCTGCCATATGCGCAACTTGCGCGAAACCTTATCTTGGAGAGAAATTGAGGGATGGCTGCGCGAGTCTCCTGCGTTCGTGACGATTTCGTGACACTATCGTGATATGAGTTCGCGCATCCTCGTCGTCGACGACGACGTCGCCCTGGCTGAGATGATCGGCATTGTCCTCCAGAACGAGGGCTATGAGGTCGTCTTCTGTGCCGACGGATCCGCTGCGTTGACTCAATTTCAAGAGAACAATCCGGACCTGGTCCTCCTGGACGTCATGCTACCCGGCATGGACGGCTTTGACGTGTGCCGCGCGATCCGTCGTGTCTCGGATGCTCCGATCGTTATGTTGACCGCCCGTTCCGATACCGCTGATGTGGTGACGGGTCTCGAGGCCGGTGCCGACGATTATGTTCCCAAGCCCTTCAAGCCCAAGAACTCGTGGCGCGCGTGCGCGCGCGGCTGCGGGGCCGTGAGGACTCTCAGGCCGATGAGGGCCTGTCCCTCCAGGACCTGTCGATCGACGTTGCCGGCCACATCGTCAAGCGTCAGGGGCGCGTCATTGCGCTGACTCCTCTGGAATTTGATTTGCTGGTGACCCTGGCGCGTTCGCCCTGGAAGGTGTTCTCGCGCGAGGAACTCCTCGAGCAGGTGTGGGGCTACCGTCATGCCGCTGACACCAGGCTCGTCAACGTCCACGTGCAGCGCCTGCGCTCCAAGATCGAACGCGACCCGGAGCGTCCCGAGCTGGTCGTAACAGTCCGCGGGGTTGGATACCGTGCCGGCGCAGGGGCGTAGGGACGCGCTCAAGGATCTGCTGCGTGCCGTCGCATCGTCGAGGCCGTGGTCCCTTCTCGCCTCCTCTCACCTCGCCAGTCGTATTCGGCATTCCCTGTCCGCCCGCATCGCCCTGGTGATCACGGTCGCCGCCCTCGTCATCCTCCTCGTTTTCGGGGTGATTATCGCCTCCCAGCTGCGCACCTCTATGTTCGAGACGCGCAAGGATGCAATCCTGGCTGACGCGTCCCTGCGCTTTTCATCCGCGCAATCCGTGTTCTCCTCATCCACGGCCTCGTCTCCCGCGCAGGTTCAGGAGTCCGCGCGCGGCGCGCTGGCCTCGCTCAAGGCCTCGGCGGCCGGTGCGGGTGCGACGAACGTGGCGCTGCTGCGCTCGGAGGGAGCCACGGCGTCGCTGCGCATCAACCAGATCGAGGATGAGCAGATGCGCGCACTCATCACTCCGCAGATGCGCACTGCAGTCTCGGGTGGGGGCGCACAGTGGCAGTCGGTTGGTATCCGCTCGAGCGACTCCGACAAGGTAGTCCCCGGAATTCTCGTCGGCACTCAGGTGCAGCTGCCTCGTGCGGGCACGCACGAGCTCTACATTCTCTACTCGCTGTCCGCCGATCAGGCGCAGGTCGACGTGGTCCTGCGGGTCCTCGTCCTTTCCGCGCTTCCCATCATCGTGGCCCTGCCGATCGGTGTGTTCGCGCTGCTGCATCGCCTCCTGCTACCCGTGCGAGTGACCGCGCAAGCTGCGACAAAGGCGTCAAAGGGAGACCTCGACGTGCGCGTGGATGTGCATGGGGACGACGAGATGGCCGACCTCGGGCACGCCTTCAATGCGATGACCTCCTCGCTCCAGGAGACGATCTCGCGCTACGACGAGCTCGCCAAGCTCCAGCAACGCTTCGTCTCCGATGTCTCCCATGAGCTGCGCACCCCGCTGACGACGATCCGCATGGCGGAGGACATCGTGTGGGACAACCGGGACGAACTGCCGGCCCACGCGCGTCGATCCGCCGAGCTCCTGCACGACCAGACCGAACGCATGGAGCAGATGCTCGCGGACCTGCTGGAGATCTCCCGCTACGACGCTGCCAGTGCCCTGCTGGACGCCGAGGACCGCGACCTGCGACCGATCGCCCTGCGCGTCGTCGAAGGCTGTGCGGAGCTCGCACAGCGACAGAACGTGAGCGTCGAGATCGTGGCGCAGGGCAGAGTCGCGGCCGAGATTGATGAACGCCGTATCGAGCGCGTCATCCGTAACCTCGTCGTCAACGCGATCGAGCATGCCGACGGCACGCCCGTGACGATCACGCTCGCCGCGACCGAGACCGACGTCGCATGCCGCGTGCGCGACCGCGGGGTGGGCATGACCCAGGAGGTCGCCGACCACGTCTTTGACCGCTTCTACCGTGCCGACACCGCCCGCGCCCGCACGACTGGCGGTACTGGCCTCGGCCTCGCGATCGCAACTGAGGATGTCGCCATCCACGGAGGACGCCTGCAGGCGTACGGAGAACCCGGTCGCGGCGCGTCCTTCCTGATGACCCTGCCCAAGCGCGCCGGCGAAGAGATCGTTAGCCGCCCCCCTTGCCCTGTGGGAGGACGAATGAGACGCCGCCTGATGCTACTCGCCGTGGCCGCATGCCTGGCCCTCGCGGGATGTACCTCCCTGCCCACCTCCTCGGCACCCGCGCCCTTCGACGTGTCAGCTCGGGACGGCAGCGGCATCCAGTTTTCCGCGGAGGGCCCCTCCGACGGGGTGGACGCCGCGACCCTGGTGAGCGATTTCCTGCTGGCGTGTGCCGCCGGTCCCCAGGACGACTACGCGACCGCGCGCCTGTTCCTGAGCGCAACGTCGGCGCGTTCGTGGCAGCCGGAGATGGAAATCCTCATCTACGACACGGACACGGCCCCCGCGGTCACCGCCGGATCCGAGAACGGCTCCGAGGCGGACGTGACGGTCTCCGTGGTCGGCGTGGCCAGCATCGACGCGTCGGGCGTGCTGACCCGCGTGGCTGCCTCGACCGTGACGCGCACCTTCAGCCTCGTGCGCGAAGACGGACAGTGGCGCATCAACAGCCCCGAGAACATGGTCCTCATGAGCCGGGCGTCTTTCACGGCCTCGTTCTCGCTCGCCAATCTCTACTTCCCAACGACAGAGGGCGGGGACCTGGTCGCCGATCCTCGCTGGTACCCGTCGCGACGCCTGGCCTCCCACCTGCTCGCGGGCCTCGTCGAAGGGCCGCGTCAATCTCTCGAGCCGGTCACGGCGAACGCTATCCCGCCGGGCACGACCGTGCCCTCCCAGGGACTCGACGTCGTCGACGGGGTGGCGCGCGTGGAACTGAACGCGGTGGTGCCCGCGACCGAGGGGGCGCGTGCGAACCTCGCGTGGGAGCTCACCCGTACCCTCACCCAGGTGGCGGACGTGTCGCAGGTGAGTGTCTCTTTGTCCGGTGACGTGCTGGATGCTCAGGGGATCCCGGTGCCCCCGACATACTCTCTCGACACTCTCGTGGGGGCGGGCCCCGACGGGGTGGGGATCGTGTCATCGTCGGGGCTGACGAGCCTGACCAGCACCACCGATGCCTCCAACCCGACAGTCTCGCCCGTGAACCCCTCTCTGGTTGCCTGGAGCGGTACCGACGGTGTGTACGCGCAGCGCGGCGGAACATCGGTCGCATTCCTGCCTGGACAGGCGCCTCTCGGCCCGTCGGTGGACCGCTTCGGATGGGTATGGGGTCCCTGCCACGGCCTCGTCGGTGAGCGTCGGAGGGGGAGTCGATGGCGCGTTCAGCGTGAGCGTGGAGTCCGAGAGCGCCGGGGAGATCCACGCGGTGCGCATCTCTCCCGACGGCACGCGCGCCCTCGTCCTGCGCGGAAGCGACGCGAGCGCGTGGGTCGGTGTCGTCGAACGCGATGCCTCCGGGCGCCCGCTGGCGATCCGCTCCCTCGAACAGATCCCCTCGAACACGGCTCGGTTGTCGACGCATCATGGACGACATCGACGGGCTTCGTGCTCGTTGTGCGCACGACCGGTGAGGACGACCAGCTGGTCACGCTGCCCCTCGGCGGTCTGCCCTCGAACGTGTCCCTCCCGATTCGCGTGACATCGATGAGCGCCGGTGGGTCCTCCTCCGTGGTGGTCATCTCGGGCACCGATGCCGCAGGCAAGGCGCAGGTGCTCATCCGCTCGGGCGCGCTGTGGCAAAACGCCCCCGAGTCGCTCACCTCCGCCCGATACGCGGGGTAGGAACCGTGGTGGGCGGGAGCGGAGTCCGGAGCCTGATGCGGGGGCTGGTCGGCGCGCTCCTTCCCTGTGCAATGCGCCGGGTGTCGCGCCTGGGACGAGGTCCTGTGCCCGTCATGCCGCTCCCTGGCTGGCTGCCCCGCGCACGTGGCCTCCCTTGAGGGCGTGCGAGGCCCCCTTCCCCTGGTGGCCATAGGGGACTACGACGGGCCGCTGCGCCGCATCGTCCTTGCCGCCAAGCACTCCGCGCGTACGGACGTCACCGATTTTCTGGACGAGGCCGGGGCCCGCCTCGGCACCGCGCTGGGTGGGGGTGCTGGGCGTGGCTGGGGCGCCCGCCGCCGCTGTGGGCGCGTTGGAGGAGGGCTTCGTTCACCGGGGGAGCGGTGGATGTGTGGGTGGTGCCCGCGCCCTCTTCGTGGAAGAGGCGCCTGCGGGGTAGGCAGGTGGCGCTGCCGTTGGCGCGCGCTGTTGCCCGAGCTCTGGCGGCAGGCGCGCCTCCTGGCGTGCGCGTGCGCGTTCGGGTGGTGGACGCTGTGCGGCTGCGCGTGGGTGCGACCTCCCAGTCGGGCAAGGCCGGGGCACAGCGTACGATGGGGCGCATGGGGTCGATGCGTGCGCTCGCGGTCCCGGGGCCTGGCGTGCGTGTTGTTGCGGTGGATGACGTGGTGACGACGGGCGCGACGGTTCGGGAAATGGAGCGTGTGTTGGGTGGTCTCGACGCGGTTGTGACTCTGTGTCGACCCGGGCTTATCTCATGACGCAGGTCACCGGCTGGGGTATGATGTGTGTACTGACTTTCGATAGCGTGAGCAGCAGGGACGCTCCTCACGTCAGTGCGGGAGGTGATAGCTCAGACCACGGTTCGGGCAGTGAGCACCGAACAATCCCTACCTGCGGGCAACGATGCCCGCCGCACACCATGGAGGAAACACATGGACATCACCGTCGTCGCACGTAATGCCGAGATTCACCCGAATTTCCGGGAATACGTGGAGGAGAAGGTTTCGAAGATCACTCAGTTCTACCCCCGCGCTCAGCGCGTCGATGTGGAGCTGACTCACGAACGTAACCCCCGCCAGGCCGACACTGCCGAGCGCATCGACTGACCGTTTACGGTAAGGGCCCGATCATTCGCGCTGAGGCTCAGTCCGCTGATCGCTACGCGGCCGTCGACATCGCCGCCGGCAAGCTCTACGAGCGCCTGCGCCGCCTGCGTGATCGCGTGAAGGACCACCGTCGTCGGTACCCGCGCGACCTGGCCGAAGCCGAAATCCTCGAAGCTCCCGTCGTCGAAGAGACGGCCACATTCGAACCCGAGGCTCCCAAGCCGCTGCGCAGCGCTGAGGACCTGAAGGTCGGAGAGGCCCGTGAGGAACAGTGGGGTGATACCCCGATCATTGTCCGTCAGAAGGTGCACGAGGCCCCGCCGATGAGCGTGGATGAGGCCCTGGATCAGATGATGATGGTTGGCCACCCCTTCTTCCTCTTCGTCGACAAGGACACGAACCAGCCGTGCGTCGTCTACCACCGCCACGGGTGGACGTACGGCGTGCTTCGCTTGAACACGACAATCTGACGGTTAAAGGACCGCGGCGCCCCGGGCACCATGCCCGGGGCGCTCCCGTGTGCGCTGTGAGCGTTAAATACGTCCATAGTTCGCGCGGGCGTTTCCACTTTGGGCAGTTAGTTCGTAAACTAATGGGTGGATTTGACTGTCTGCTCTACAAGGGGGCGGGCGATTAACGTCAGGAGCTATTCGTGTCGATTATTGACAAGATCCTTCGCGCTGGCGAAGGGCGTATGCTGCGCAAGCTGGATCGGCTTGCGTCGCAGGTTGATGCCTTGCAGGAGGATTTTGAGGCTCTGACGGACGAGGAGCTGCAGGCTAAGACTCAGGAGTTCAAGGATCGCCTCGAGGATGGCGAGACCCTGGACGACATCCTGGTCGAGGCGTTTGCGACGGTCCGTGAGGCCTCGTGGCGAATCCTGCGCATGCGTCCCTTCCACGTGCAGGTCATGGGTGGCATTGCCCTGCACCAGGGCAAGATCGCCGAAATGAAGACCGGTGAAGGCAAGACCCTGGTCGCCACGATGCCCTCGTACCTGCGCGCGCTGACCGGCAAGGGTGTGCACGTTGTGACGGTCAACGACTACCTGGCGAAGTACCAGTCGGACATCATGAGCCGCGTCTACAACTTCCTGGGCCTGACCTGCGGTTGTATCCTCGTGGGGCAGACGCCTGCTGAGCGCCGCGAGATGTACGCCTGCGACATCACCTACGGTACGAACAACGAGTTTGGCTTCGACTACCTGCGCGACAACATGGCGCAGGTGCCCGAGGATTTGGTCCAGCGTGGCCATGCCTTCGTCATCGTCGACGAGGTTGACTCGATCCTCATCGATGAGGCCCGTACCCCCCTCATCATTTCGGGTCCCGCTGACGGTGACCTGAACCGCTGGTACGTGGAGTTCGCCCGCATCGCGCGCCTGCTGAAGCGCGACGAGGACTACGAGGTCGACGAAAAGAAGAAGACCGTCGGCATCCTGGAGCCGGGCATCGACAAGGTCGAGGACCAGCTGGGCGTTGAGAACCTCTACGAGGCGGCGAACACCCCTCTGATCGGCTTCCTCAACAACGCGATCCGCGCCAAGGAGCTGTTCTTTAAGGACCGCGACTACATCGTGGACGGCGGCGAGGTCCTCATCGTCGACGAGCACACGGGCCGTGTCCTGCCGGGCCGCCGCTACAACGACGGCATGCACCAGGCGATCGAGGCCAAGGAAGGCGTGGAGATCAAGGCCGAGAACCAGACGCTCGCCACGATCACGCTGCAGAACTACTTCCGTCTGTACCCCGAGGGCTCGCGTTCCGGCATGACCGGTACGGCTGAGACCGAGGCCGCGGAGTTCCACTCGACCTACAAGATCGACGTCATCCCGATCCCCACGAACAAGCCGATGATCCGCAAGGATCAGTCCGACCTCGTCTATCCCGACGGAGAAGGGCAAACTGAACGCGATCATCGAGGACGTCGTGGCGCGTCACGAGGCCGGCCAGCCGGTCCTCATCGGTACCGCTTCGGTGGAAAAGTCCGAGCTGCTTTCCCAGATGCTCAAGAAGAAGCACATTCCGCACCAGGTGCTCAACGCCAAGCAACACGCCCGCGAAGCCGCCATCGTCGCGATGGCCGGCCGCAAGGGCGCGGTCACGGTGGCCACGAACATGGCCGGCCGTGGTACCGACATCATGCTGGGTGGTAACTCGGAGTTCCTCGCCCAGGCGAACCTGGCTGCCGAGGGCCTCGACCCGAAGGAAAACCCGGAGGAGTACCGCGAGGCGTGGCCCAAGGCTCTCGCGGCCGCGGAAGAGGCCGTCGAGGCCGAGCGCGAGGAGGTGCGCGAGCTGGGCGGCCTGTACGTGCTCGGTTCGGAGCGCCACGAGTCGCGTCGTATCGACAACCAGCTGCGCGGACGCTCCGGCCGTCAGGGTGACCCGGGCGAGTCCCGATTCTACCTGTCGATGGAAGACGATCTGATGCGCCTATTCAACTCGGGCATGGCGCAGCGCATCATGGCCTCGGGTGCCTACCCGGAGGACATGCCGCTGGAGAACCGCATGGTGTCGCGTTCGATCGCGTCGGCCCAGCGCCAGGTGGAAGCCCGCAACTTCGAGATCCGTAAGAACGTCCTGAAGTACGACGACGTCATGACGGGTCAGCGTGAGACAATCTACGCCGAACGCCGCAAGGTGCTCGAGGGCGAGGACATGGGCCCGCAGATGCGCGCGTTCATGGAGTCCCTCGTGACCGGCCTTGTCGACGAAGCGATCGCCGACAAGCCCGTGGACGAGTGGGATCTGCCCACCCTGTGGGAGCACCTGCGCGCCTACTACCCGCCGTCGGTCACGATCGAAGAGGTCGAGGAGGAGCACGGTGGTGCTGCGTCCCTCGTGCGCGACGATCTGGTGACCGAGCTGGTCGGCGACATCCACGCCGTCTACGCGGACACCGAGGACCGCCTGAACGCCAACCCGCTGGCGCAGGCGCAGCTGGGCGATGAGCCCATTCGTACCCTCGAGCGTCGCGTTGTCATCTCCGTGGTGGACCGCCTGTGGCGCGAGCACCTCTACGAGATGGACTACCTGAAGGAAGGCATCGGCCTGCGTGCGATGGGTCAGCGCGATCCGCTTGTCGAGTACAAGGACGAGGGGGCCCAGATGTTCCAGGCGATGGTCGAGCGCATCCGCGAGGAGTCAGTCCAGCAGGTGTTCTCCTACGCCAAGCAGTTCGAGCGCGCCCTGGCCGCCGCCGAGGAGGAGGCCGGTGGTTCGATCGCCGCCGCCAGCGTCGCTCCCGCGCAGGAGGATGCCTCGTCGTCCTCTTCTGAGCCCAGCGTCGAGGACGTTGCCGCCGCCGAGTCTGCGGCCTCCGCGGCCGCGCGCACGGCCGTTGCTCACGCCCGTTCGGTGATGGGCAACGTGGGTCGCGCGAAGGCGCCGAGCCGCGTGAGCTACAGCTCCGCTGAGGGCACCGAGTCGGCCGCGTCCTCGTCGAGCGGTAACCGCGCGGAGCGTCGCGCTGCCGCTAAGAAGCGTCGCCGCCGCTGATCGGTACACGTCACGGGCGAGGGGGTTCCTGCGGGAGCCCCCTCACCCGTTTGTGTATCCGTCGAGCGGCGCGGCCGGTCCGTCAGGCGAGTTCGAGGGCGGTCGTGATCCAGCGTCCCGTGGTACTCCTCGAGCCGCAGGGCGAGGGCGAAGGTACGCGAGACCGTGGAGACGATGACGGCGGCCTCTGTCGTGCGCTCGTCGACGGGGCACGTGCGTACGTGGACGGGCCTCGTTCCCCGCGCGCACGGGGACATGTGGACGCACACGAGAGCCCCGTAGAGATCGGGCAACATCCAACGGCGTAGCTGGGGTGCCTGGCGCACGCCCGTGACGACCTCGACGATGGCGCGTGCGAGGTTCGCCGCCCACGGCCCGGGGTCTGGGAGGCTCTCTTTCGGGAGGGTGACGTAGTGGGTTGGTGTCGGCGATGGGGCTGCCCTGTAGGCCAACTCAGGATCCTGACTCCACCGGAATGGGGCGGGCTGGATCGGACGGGTGGGGGTGGGCCTTGTGCTGGTCCGTCGTCTGGGGGCCTCGGAGGCGCGAGGCCGGGGCGCGACTTTGGGTGCTCATGGCAGGTCCTGAGGGATGGTGAGTGTCTGTCCTGGGGTAGATGAGAGCGGGGTCGTGGACCGACTCGGAGTTGGCCGCGTGGATTGCTCGCCACGTGGCGTCGATATGCGCATCGTCCGCATCGGGGCGCAGGGAGGCGGCGATCGACCAGAGCGAATCGCCCGGCGCGACGGTGACCGAGGTAGGGGTGATCGGGCGTATCCGCGTCCGGTGCATCCTGCGCGGGCACGGGCAAGGTGGCCGGAGCAGTCTGTGTCGCCTCCTGGTCGGGGAAGGGGCCTGGGGTATCCGCCCACGTCAGTGAGACGGCGGGGAGGTCTGTTCCTGCGGTGCTGCCAGGGAAGCCGCGGCGGGTGCACCGGTGACGAGTGTGGAGCCAATCAATGCGCTGGCTCCGGCACGAGCCAGAAGCGACCGCGAGAGACGGGTGCCGCAACGGCAGACGAAGAAACGTGCAGCTGTGCGCGCCGCTGGGGGAGCAACGCGCAGGAGCGCGAGGTGAGCGCATGCTGAGCATAGGAGACTCCACGCCAGGAGTGCGAGGGCAGCAATGCCGAGAACCCAGAGGATGAGCGTCTCGGGACGCTCCGCGCTCAGGGGTGGAGTGAGGCGGGAGAGATAGAGTACGTCGAGGAGGCACAGCGGGGCACCAACGAGCCAGAGAAATGCGTCGGTGAGGTGTGATTGGCCGGCGACGGTCAGTGAATCATCAGTCATGGTGAACTCTTCATTGAGTGGACGGATTCGATGCGTTAACTATCCGCTTTATAGTGCACCATGTCAATAGATGTTAGTTTATGTTATCTAAATGTGATGTGTGGCGCATGAATGTGGCATCGTAGGGGCATGGATATGTCAGCGTTCATTGCCGAGCTAGAAGCACAATTTGATGATGAGCGCGGTCGTGATCTCGATGCCCTCATCGACGAACTCACCGATGCTGAACGCGCCTCGGTCAGCCTGTCTGCCCGCCTGGCCGGTGCAGACGGTGATATTACACTCGCGCTGCGAGGGGGTTTGACGATCACTGGGGCAGTGCTCGATTCGACCCGCTCGTGGGTGCTCCTGCGCGGAAGTCGCGACGACAGCCTGATCATGCTCTCCGCAATCGTCGCGGCCTGGCCTCTCGGGCGCAGTGTTGCGCGCGAGTCCTCCGTGCGAGGAGGCGTCGGCGTTGGCCATGTCCTGCGCGAACTAGGTGCACGCGGTGTCGGAGTCGTCATCGAATCCGACGGGGGTGACCATCGGGGGATCATCGACGCGGTCTATGCGGACCACGTCGATGTCGCCCTGGATGGAGAGGCCTTCGCCTATGACGACCGGGATGAAGTAGGTGGTATGACCGTGTCACTGGCACTTGCGGGGCTTCGTCGACTCCGCGTGCTCGGCCAGCGATGGTCGGACGACTAGTGAGCGTTCTCCGCCTTCTGACGCTCGCGCGTCGCGGCGTATTGATCCTGGATGAACTGCTCCAAGACCGATTCTTCGATCCTCCACACGTGCTTGCCGCCGACCTGAATGGCCGGGAGCTCGCCGGAGGAAACGAGGGCGCGGGTGGCTGACATCGTGAGATTCAGGGTCTCGGCGACGTCAGCGAGAGTGAGGAATCGTGTTGCCATGGCAACATGCTATCAGTTGGGGTTGCTTCGTTTGATTGGTTTGAGTCGGCAATTTTTTACGCGTCATTTCACCGATCGGATCGGTTGGTTCTGATGAATAGTCGACAACCTACCGCTTTTTCGGTTGAGCGTGCATCATAGAAGAGTGAAACGCGTCTCAGCTTCAGTGTCGATCCCGACGCGCGCCCCCGGCAAGATGGACCGTCGATTCGTTATCGGCTTGGTCCTCATCATCGCGTCCGTGATCGCCTTCAGTGCCCTCAGCGGCCTCCTGCGGGGAGGAAGCCGCGTCTACACCGCGACGACGACCATCGCCCCGGGGGAAACCCTCACTGCGGACAATGTCCGAGAGGTTGTCCTCAGCGTCGACTCGGACGTCTACGTTCCCACGTCCGAGGCCCCCATGGGGTCCGTCGCGACTCGGCAGATCACCCCCGGCCAGATCGTCATGCGCACGGATCTGTCACAGGGGGACAGCGGAACAGTGCAGACAGATATGCTGCGCGTGGCCGTCACGGTCAGTGCCGGGCTGCCCGACGGGGTCGCTGATGGAACGCGGATCCGGCTGTGGACGATCCCAGCGCGCACGCAGGGACAGGCTGGCAATCAGGCGCGCGAGATCGAGGGGACCTTCACCTTCGTGCGTCGGATCGAGGCCTCGTCCCAGTCGCACCGTGGCCAGCGGATCGAGATCCTCGCGAACGCCCAGTCCATGCCGGTCCTCCTCGCCGCGCAGTCCTCGACCGACGAGCTGGCCGCAGTCCCCGTGGGGGCGCCGTGAGCTCCGTCCACGGGGTCGTCGTCCTCGCCGATCAGCGCTACGAGGCACCCCTCATCCAGGCGATTCAGGGCCGATCGGATGTCCTCGCCATCGTCCGGCGCTGCGCTGACCTGGCTGAGGTCGTCGCCGCGGCCCGCGCCGGCCTCGCCGACCTCGCGGTCATCGACGGATCCGACCCCGACCTGACGATCGAGACCGTTGAATCGCTGCGCGCTTGCGGCATGGTCGTCGTCGCCCCTCGCGCCCGCATCACGAGCGCTCCCGCCTCATCGCTCTGGGGGTTGCCTCGGTCGCCGCGCCCGGCAGCCCCGACCAGGTCGTCAACTCTCTCATCGCGGCGACGCGCACGCGCCCGCTCGACCCCCTGCCACGGCCTCGTCCGCGCCACCGCCGCCTCCTCCGCCCTCCGCTCCGGGCAGCGTGCTGGCCGTCTGGGGACATCCGGTGCGCCCGGGCGCACGACCCTCGCTGTCGGCATCGCGACCGCGCTGTCCGCCCACGGGCCCACCCTCCTCGTCGATGCGGACACCGCCAACCCGACGATCGCGCACCTGCTGGGCCTTCCCGTCCATGCGTCGGGTCTGTCAACCCTCGCGCGTACGGCCTCGCGCGGCCCCATCACGCCCGCGGACACGCTCGGGGCAGCCGTCATGCGCTCCGAGAACCTGCACGTCATCACGGGCCTCGTGACGCCACACCGCTGGCGAGAAGTGAGCAAACCCGGTATCGAATCCATCGTCGGGGCGCTGCGCCTGAGCGCCCGTTACTCGGTCGTTGATATTGCGTCGACTTCGCTGGAAAAGGCCTCGCGCGGGGCCAACCGTGACGATGCCGCGCTTGGGGTGCTTGAGCGCGCCGATCGGCTCGTCATCGTCGCGCGCGGTGATATCGTCGGCATCAACCGGCTCTCGTTCCTGGCGCGGTGGTGGGAGGAGCAAGAGCGCGCCATTCCGGTCGAGGTGATCGTCAACCGCGTGAGCACCGCGGCTATCGGCCCGCACCCGGTGCCCTCCCTGCAGGCGGCGATCGGCGCTTTCATGCCAGACTGCATTTTCCACGTCGTTCCCGAGGATGAGGGTGTTGGGCGGGCTTCCCTGCGAGGCAAGGCTCTGGGAGAAAACGGTGCGCGTTGCGACGCATCCGACGCGTTGCAGGCGATTGTCGAGCAGTGGGTGCCTACACTGTGACCATGCGCGTCTATGTTCCCGCCGTCCTGTCCGACCTGTGCGTCCCGCTGCCGCCCGTGCGCAGCGGCGTCCTGTGTGTGCCCGAGGCCGGCATGAGTGGAGAGGATATCGAGGTCCTCGAGGACGACGCCATCACCGAGGCGGCGCTGTCCTCCCTCGAACTGGCGCGCGAGACGGAGGGAGCGGGCGTCGCTCGCGTCGTCCTGGCCGTCGACACCCCCACCTCGACGACGCTGACCCCCGGCCAGCAGATCGAACCCCACATCTTCGCGGCCCCGGCCTTCGAATACACCTGGTCGGACGTGGCCGCGATCCTCGCGGACCTGCCCGACGCCTCACCCGCAGTACAGGCCGTCCTGAGCGCCGACACGCAGGAGAGCGCCGACGAGGCCGTGGCCGCCCTGTGGGAGTCCTCCCTGGCGTGGTTCGACCGCTCCGAGCGCCCCGCCGTCCTGGCCCTGCACCAGGGCTGACACCTACGCGCGCACGCTGAGAGTCGATCCGCCCTCCGGCAGAGGTCGCACCTGGATCTGATCCGCGATCTGGGTCGCCATCTCCTCGACGTGCGAGATGACGCCGACCGTGCGTCCCGCGCAGCGCAGCGCCTGGAGCTGCGCCATGACCAGGCTCAGCGTGTGCGAGTCGAGCGATCCGAAGCCCTCGTCGATGAACATCGTGCGCAGCTCGACGCCTCCGGCCTCGGCTGAGACGACGTCCGCGAGGCCGAGCGCCAGCGCGAGGGACGTGTAGAACGTTTCCCCGCCCGACAGCGTGCGCGGGCTGCGTAGCGCGTCCGTATCGTGATCGACGATTGCCAGGCCCAGGCCGGACTTGCGCGAGGCGGTGCCGTCGTCGGGGACGGACACGAGCTCGTAGCGTCCCGATGAGATTGCCGCGAGGCGTGGGTTCGCGGCCGCCAGGACCTCCTCTAGTCGCGCGATGAGCACCCACGCCGACAGGGGAGTGGAGGCCAGGTTCTCCGGGCCGGATGCCGCGGCAATGTCTGCCAGGCGGCGGATGGGACCCGGCCTGCTCCCGGGCACGCCCGAGCGCCTCCAACGCGTGCTCAAGGGAGGCGCGGGCGGCGTCCAGCTGAGCGCAGTGCTGCTCGAGAATACCCGAAGCTCGGGCCGCCATAGCGGCGTCCTCCTCGGCCTTGCGGGCGGTCTCGGTGAGGGATTCAAGGTCCGGCGCGGGCGCCGACGCCGCGCGGGTCAGGCGCTCCGAAGCAAGCGCTTCGCGTGCCGCGAAAAGTGCCTTCTCATGCGTGGCCACGCGTGCCTCGAGAGCCTCGACCTGGGGGAGAGGAAGCAGGAGCGTGCGCCACGAGTCCGCCTCGAGGCCCTGTTCCTCAAGCGCATCCGCAGGGATCGCTGCGCCTGCGCGAGCGCGGCGCGGGCGTTGTCCCAATCGGCGCAGGCCCCGGCCAGGGCTGCCGCCCGGTGTGCGCGCTCATCCAGGGCTGTAGCGCGCGCATCAAGGGAGGTGTAGTCGGCGCGCTCAGTCTCCACGCGGGCCTCAGCCGCAGCCAGAGCAGATTTGCGCTCCTGGAGGGTGGACGCGAGGGAAGCGGCGGTCTCTCGGGCGCTCGCGAGGGAGTCCGTGAGGCCGTCGAGGTGGGCGCGCTCCTGCGCGAGGGCCGCCTCGATCTCTGTGATCTGCGGGCTGAGAGCCCTCGAGCTTCGCAACGAGCTCGGCGGCTCGATCCCGCTCGGTTTCGAGCGTTGGCGTGGGGGCGCCGGCCACCTCGTTGAGCTGGGCGATACGACGCACAAGATCCTGGTGGCCAGCCTGCGCATCCCGCAGCGCGGCCTCCGCACGGTCTCGCGCCAGGTCGAGCTCCGCGACCTGCTCGCGCGTGATCTCCCCGTCCGCGGCCGGTGCGGGATTGGGGTGAGCGGTGGAGCCACACACGGGACAGGGCATGTCCTCCTCGAGTTCGCGTGCGAGCGCCGATGCGCTCTGCGCGATCCACAGGTCGTGGCCGTCCGCCGCCGCGGCATTCGCAAGCTTCGCGGCGACCGTGGCCTCGCGCAGCTCGTCCGATGCTCCGAGGAGGGCGGAGCGCAGCAGGTCCGCCTGCATGGAGGTATCCAGGCGCTCATTGAGGGCGCGCAGCGCGGACGCGGCCTCGGGCAGCGTGTCGGCATCCGCTCGCATGAGGCGCAGGGCCTCGGAGGCCTGCTCGATGCGCAGGGGCAACGTCTCGCGCTCGGCCTCGATCGACGCGATGCGCGCCAATGCCTGCTCATGCTGGGAGCGCAGCGAGTCGATGTGGGTGCGCACTTCGGGCAGCGAGCCTTCGACGGCCAGGGCCTCCTCGAGAGAACCGCGCGTGCGCGTCGCCTCGTCGCGCAGGTCCTGCGCCCGCTTGCCGAGAGTGGCCACGGCCTCGGGTGTCAAGGATGTGGAATCGATGGAATCTTCGTCTCCGAGAGCAGGGGACAGGGCCGAGACCTGGTCTCCCGCAGCCTCCAGACGAGCGCGTGCCGAGGCCTCGGCCGCGTCGAGGGGAGCCACGGCCAGCGCTCGGCGGGCCTGACCCGCGCGCTCACGGTCGGATGCGATTGCTCCCTCCGATGAGGTGAGCTCGGCGAGCGTCGCGCTGAGGCGTGCGTGCTCCGCCTGGGCCTCAGCCAGGGCACGCCCCTCGGACAGGGCGCGGGAAGCCTCGCGCGCGGTTGCCGTGGCCACCTCGGCAACGTGCAGGGGTCTGTGCGTGCGCCGCGCGTGCGCGCTCGCATGCGTCCTCGGCCCAGCGCGTCACGGCGCTGGAATCCTCCGCGCCCGCATCCAGCTGATCGGCCTCCTTGGCGTCGGCCGCCCGGCCGTCGGCGGCAGACCCGTCCTCAGCGCCGTTCTCGGCAAAGGCTGCGTCCAGTGAGCGCACGCGCTCGAAAGCGCCGATGGCAGCCACGCGCCGCTCTTCGATGCCGCGCTTCGACGAGGCGGCCGCATCGACGAGGGCCTTCGTGAAGTCCACGTAGATCTGCGTGTCGAAAATGTCGCGCAGGATCTGCTCGCGAGCATCCGACGTGGCGTTGAGGAACTGGGAGAACTTGCCCTGCGGGAGCACGATCGTCTGCAGGAACTGGTCCTTATCCAGGCCCACGATTGCCGGAATTTCGGAGCCCACGTCGCGGGGACCCGACGCGATCGGCTCCACCGTACGCCACCCGTCCGGCGCGTCCGGATCCTCCACGACCCGCATCAGCGTCGACTTCGAATTGCGCTGCGACTTCTTGCCCGCCGGGGTGTACGCGGGGGTGCGGGTCACCCGGTAGATGCCCGTCCCCACCTCGAACACCAGGTCCGCCTCCGACGGATCCGAATCCGTGATGTGGTTGGACCGCAGGCGGTCCTTCGACGCGTCCTTCGTGCGCGCCACGTCGCCGTACAGGGCGAAGGTGATCGCGTCGATGAGCGTGGACTTGCCCGCGCCCGTGGGGCCGTCCAGCAGGAACAGCCCCGAGTCCTCGAAGGCCGAAAAGTCGACCGTATGCTCGCCCGCGAAGGGGCCGATGCCCACAATACGTAGCCACCGAATCTTCACTGCATGTCCTTTCCTCGAAGCTGCGCCCACACGTCCAGGGCCAGCTCGCGCTCTTTGAGCGCTTAGCGCCCGCCCGCCCACGGCCTCGTAAAACTCCTCCGTGACCTCGCGCGGATCGCGGGACGCGCGCACGGTCATCGCGGGAGCGAGCGCGGGGGCCTGGGAGGGACGGTGCACGACGACCAGGGCATGAGGGAAGACCTCCCGGATGCGAGGAACCATGCGCTCGGGGCGCGCGTCGTCCGTGACCGTGATCGACACGTACGAGGCCGTGCTGGCCTCGTCGGGATCCGCGAGCAGCTCATCCATGGTTCCCTCGAGCACCGCGATGCCCCGCAGCGTTGGGATGGGCACCACCTCGATGTCGGTCACCGAGGTGGCGTCCGTGGTCACGAGGGTGATCGACTTGGTGGCCCCGGCCTCGGAGAATGAATACGCGATGGGGGAGCCTGCGTAGCGGATCGGGACGGATGCACCCGAGATGTTCTGCGGGCGGTGCAGGTGCCCGGCCGCCACGTAGTCCAGGCCGTGGGTCAGGGGCTCATCACCCCCGAGCGTGTCGAACAGGTCCGCCGATACGGAGGGGACGCCGCCCACCTGGATGTCGCGCTCCGAGTCCGAGGCCTGGGCGCCCGTCACGAAGGTATGCGGCATCGCGATGGCCGGGCGCTCGTCGCCCGCGTCGCGCCGAGCCTCAAGGTCCGCGCGCACCCGGCGCAACGCCGCCCCCAGAACCGCCTGGTGGGAGCGGGGCAGGGGAGCGGGCAGGTCGTCCTCGCCCCGCACAGGCAGGTCCGACAGGCTTTGCCGCACGAGGTCGGGCTCCAGGTAGGGCATCGGGTACACGAGAGCACCCCCGGCCTCGACCGGCGTGCCGATCGCCTCGGGGTCCGTCACCACGTGCAGTGAGGGGGTCAGCATGTCGGCGAACAGCCCCAGGCGCGCGGCCCCATCGTGGTTTCCCGACGTCAGGATGACCGTCGTGATCTCCGTTAGCTCGCGCAGGGCGCGACGCATCCGCGCGAGCGCATCCACGGGCGGGACCGCGCGGTCGAACACGTCTCCCGAGATGAGCACGGCGTCCACGCCGCGCTCACGCACCAGGGCAACCAGCCACTTGATGAACGCGTCCGCGCTGTCTCCCAGGGACGCGCCGTGCAGCGTGCGTCCCAGGTGCCAGTCGGAGGTGTGCAGAATCAACATGCTTCCAGTGTGGCAGAGGCCGCCCACATCTGCGTCCGTCACACACGCTTGGAAGGCGGACACCTTCTGCATGTGCGCAGGTAGTCGATAGCATGGTGGGCATGACCAAGCCCTTCCTCATGCTGACCTCGCGCGACGACGGCCCCGTCCTGGCCGCCGAGTGCGCCGACCTGCCTCGTTTCTCTGGACTCACCCCCGACCAGGTCCGCCAGGTGCGCATGGAGAGGGAGCTGCCCGACCTCGACCTGTCCGAGTACTCGGGTGCGTTTGTCTGTGGGTCCCCGTGGGACGCGAACGCCGACGACCACCTGAAGGAAGAACGCCAGGTGCGCGCCGAGGCCTGGCTGCGGTCCTTCTACGACCGGGCGCTCGGCGAATCTTTCCCGATCCTGGGCCTGTGCTACGGGCTGGGGACCCTCACCCTGCACCTGGGCGGCGTCATCGACACCCACCACGGCGAGGAAATCAGCGGCATCGCGCTGACCAAGACCGATGCGGGGCGCGAGGACCCGCTCCTGGAGGGCACGCCCGACCGCTTCCACTCCTACGTCGGCCACCACGAGGCCGTGCGCGAGCTGGCCCCGGGCATGCAGGTCCTCCTGGCAGGCGACGACACCCCGATCCAGATGGTGCGCGTGGGCGAGGCAGCGTGGGCAACCCAGTTCCACCCCGAGATGGACCTCGAGGGCGTCAACGTGCGCATCGACCAGTACGCGGGCCGCTACTACCCGGTGGAGAAGGCCGAGGCAATCCGCGCCCAGGTCGCGACCGTGGACACGGATCCCTCACGCCTCATCCTCCAGAACTTCGTGCGTCGCTTCCAGCGCTGACCCTCGCCCGACGGGCGGGGCCCCGTGGCGCGGCGCGGTTAGCGGGCCTTGCGGCGCAGGTAGAAGAAGATCACCATGGTGACGATGGCCAGGACGGAAGTCGTCATCATTGAGTGGCGGTAGGCCGTCAGGTCGTCTGTGAGGGGCACGAACGCGCTCACCATCGCGGTGACGACGCACAGACCCGCACAGACGAGGCCGATACGCTCGACGACGAAATAAGCCGGAGTTGTCCAGAAGATCCGGCGCGCAGATCCCGGCAGCTGCCTGCCAAAGAAGGTTGCGCAGATAGCCAATGTGAAGGAAGAGGTCCTCAAACGGCCAAGTTCGCTCATTGAGTACACCATGAGAAACAGGACGGCGAATAAAGCAACAACGAAGACAACGCGTATTATTTGCTCGATTTCGGGGCGCTCCGGGGAGGAGTTTTCGGGATTCGACATGCCCACCACTCTAGCGGGACGCGGCGCGAGGCAGTCACCCCTCGCCTGCTAGCGGGCGAGGGGCACCCTCACCGCGGACTCTCGCCGTGGGTGCCTGTCTGCGTGTCTAGCGGGCGGGGGGAAGAAGCCCGCGTCGGCGCGCCCGCTCCTTTGCGATGAGGAGCACCACGAAGAAACAGAGGGCCACAAGACCCACGCCCATGGTGATGTTCCATGGCGTGTTGTAGGGCTCGGGGCGGACGCCGTGGTCCATGACGTCACCGGCGATGACTGCCGCAGTGCACACGAGCGCGGCACCCATCACCGCCCACTCGCAGGCCCGAAGTGCCCGGTGCGCGCCAGGAATGTGACGCGAATAGCCAGGGATGTAGACAGCGAGGAGCAACGCAGCGTCGGCGAGCCCGTAGTCGGTTAGGCGGTTGTCCTTCCCGAAGAAGGTGCCGCCAATCGAATAGACGACCGTGCCGATCAACAGCGCGAAGAAGAAGTAACGGAGGACCTTGTCGACCCGCGAAAGCCCTGCGGTGTTGCCGATAAGGTTCTGCTCGATGGTGGACATAGCGATCACGACCTTGTGAACTAGAGAAAGCGACCATCGCTATATCCTCATTGTCCACGCAGGGGGAGCGCTGTCAAGCACTTTCGGCGCGCACTTTTCTCTAACGGGCTGCCTTGCTGGCGGCCTCCGCCGTGGCCACCGCCTCGAGGAGCCTGCGCACCGACGCCACGCGGGAGGCGCGCTCGGAGCGCACCCGATCCGCATCGCCGTCCCCGGCCTCGTCGATGCTGAAGGGGCCGGTGGCGCGCGCGTAACTGTCAAGCGCGCACGAAGGCTCCTCGGCGTCGTGCGAACACAGCGGTAGGCACCAGGCGGCCGCCTCCGCGACGTCTGGGAAGACCCCGAGCACGTCGGCGACGCTCACGTGCCCCAGGCCGAAGGAACGCACGCCGGGCGTATCCACGATCCAGCCTCCCTCGTCCAGCTCGAAGGCCTCCGAGGACGTGGATGTGTGGCGCCCGCGCCCCGTCACCTCGTTGACGTGACCCGTCGCCCGGCCCGCGCCCGGCACCAGGAGGTTGATGAGCGTGGACTTACCGACCCCCGAATGCCCCACGAGCACCGACCAGTGGCCGGCCAACAGGGCCCGCAGCTCGGCGACGCCCGGATCGGACTCCCCGGCCTCGGCACTCGTGAGCACCACCCGCAGGTCGAAGTCCTCGTAGGCGGCGATCAGCTCGTCCGCGCTGGCCAGGTCCGCCTTCGTCAGGACGAGGATAGGGTCGAGGCCCGCCTCGAAGGCCGCAACCAGGCAGCGGTCGATCATGCCGGTGCGCGGCGGGGGATCCGCCAGTGCGACGACGATGCACATGGTGTCGGCGTTCGCGACGATCGCCTTCTCGCCTCGCTGATCCGGGGCGTCCTCGAGGGAGCGGCGCAGCACCGAGGAGCGTTCCTCGACGGCGACGATGCGCGCGAGCGTGTCGGGGCGCCCCGACAGGTCGCCGGTGAGGCGCACGCGGTCGCCCATGATGACGGAGCCTCGCCCCAGCTCGCGGGCGCGCACGGCGACCACACGGGTGCCGTCCGCCTCCAGGCTCACCTGGTAGCGGCCGCGGTCGATGCCGATGACGCGGCCCAGCGGCTTGGAGGACCAGTCGGGCCGGTCTTTCGTGCGGGGGCGTGAGCCCTTGCCGGCGCGTACGCGCACGCGCGGGTCGTCGGTTCCAGTGTCGCGGCGGGCCATCACTCCTCCTCCTCGATCGACGAGGCCGGGGCAGCCTGGGTGCCTTCCTCACCGTTTTCGCTCACGAGCGAGGCCCACATGGCCTCGAAGGTCGGCAGCGTCTTGGACGTGCAGGCGATGTCGTCGACCGTGATGCCGGGCGTCACCAGGCCCAGGATCGCGCCGAAGGTCGCCATGCGGTGATCCGCATAGGAGCGGATCTGTGCGGCGTGGAGCGGGCGTGGCGTGATGATCAGGCCGTCCTCGGTCTCTTCGGCCTGCCCGCCCGCGCGGTTGATCTCGGCGACCAGGGCCGCCAGGCGGTCCGTCTCGTGTCCGCGTAGGTGCGCGATGCCGCTCAGGTGCGAGGGGGTCGAGGCGTAGGCGCAGATCGCGGCCATGGTGGGGGTGAGTTCCCCGACCTCGGCCATCGTGGCCTTGATGCCCGGGTAGTTGCCGGCGCCGGGACCCGTCAGGGTCAGGCCCTCCTCGTCCAGGGTAATGGTCGCGCCCATGTGACCGAGCAGTGCGCGCCAGGCGTCGCCCGCCTGCGTCGTTGCCTCCGGCCACGCCGGGATACGCACGCGCCCGCCCGTCACCATCGCTGCTGCCAGGAAGGGGCCGGCGTTGGACAGGTCCGGCTCGACGGTGACGTCGCCGCCGATGGGGCGCGATGGGAAGATGTGCCAGGTGGACAGGTTCGCGCGGCCCTCGTCCACGACCTCCAGGTCGATACCCGCACTCGCCAAGGAAGCCAGCGTCATCTCCACGTGCGGCATCGACGGAACGACGCCTGGAGCCGAGACGAAGAGGGGATCGCCCACGAGGGGAGAGACGAGCAACAGGGCGGAGAGGAACTGCGAAGAGGACGAGGAATCCACCCAGGCCTGCGCGCCCAGCGGCGTGTGGATCGGGCCTTGAATCGTGAAGGGCAGGTGCCCGCGCTCACCGTGATACGTGACGGTCGCGCCCATGCGCACCAGCGCATCCAGGAGCGGGCCCAGCGGGCGCGCGTAGGCCTGCTTGTCCCCGTCGAAGAGCGTTTCTTCGGGGGACAGGGCTGCCAGGGGAGGCAGGAAACGCATGACCGTGCCGGCCAGGCCGCACTCGATGCGACCGCCGCGCGGCGGCAGCGACATCGGCGTGACGCGCAGGATGCCCGCGCCCTCGTCCTCGATGCGTGCGCCCATCACCTCCAGGGCAGCCGCAAACAGGCGCGTGTCACGCGCGTCCAGGGCACCCCGAATGACGGAGGGAGAATCGGCGACGGCCGCCAGGTACAGGGCGCGCGCCGTGATCGACTTCGAACCCGGCACCTCGACCGTGGCATCCACGGGGGAGGTGGCCAGGGGAGCGGGCCAGCACGCGCTCACGAAGCGGTGCCGCTCAGACGCTCCACGACGGCGGCCTCTGCCGCGGCAATTGCGCGGCGCTGGTCGCGGCGCATCGCGTGGGCGACGAGAGCCGAGGGCTGACCGACGCGGTCCGTCGACGCGAGGAGGACGCCGGCAGCCAGGCCCGCCTTATTCAGCGTGCGGTAGCGGCGGCGCTTGATCTGCTCCTTGGACAGGCCTCGCGTCGTGCCCGGCAGGGGAGCGTTCACGAGGGCCATCGGCGCGCCGATGGCAGCCAGGGTCAGGGCAGCCACGCGGGGCTTGCGGCCCAGCGCGAAAACGCAGACCCGCGACGACCGTGACCGCACCCGTCACGCGGGTCGCGACAGCCAGCTGCTGATCCGTCAGCGGCTCCAGGCCGACCGCGCCGGTCGCCTTGTCGATGAGAGGACGAACGCCCGCGGCGCGCTCCACGTGGAAACGCGGATGCATAAGGGCATCAACCCCGTCGGCGATGAACGGGGCAGCGAGCAGGGGACGGGCAACAACGCGCAGCAGATTCATACCCCTATTGTTCGACACCTTTGCCCCTGGGGGAAGCCGAACGGCCTGCCCGTTCCCAAACAACGGGGCGAAAGTGGCGCAACCCACACTTGGTGAGGGTTGTGGAATAAAGAGGGGGGTGAGGCGTTGCCCTCAGTATGACTGCCCACCGACCACTCCCATTCGCGCCGCACGCTCGCGCGACTACGCTGAGAGGCGATGGATACGACAACCCCCTCACCGACGCCGCAGGCACCCGAGCTTGCCCCGGCCTCGTCCGCTCTGGATGGTGCCGAGCTCGAGGCGCGCTTCATGGACGAAGCGATGCCCCTCATGAACCAACTCTTCGGCGCGGCACTGGGCATGACCCGCAACCGCGCCGACGCGGAGGATCTGGTTCAGGAGACCTACCTCAAGGCCTACCAGAAGTTCCACCAGTATCAGCCTGGCACCAATATCAAGGCCTGGCTCTACCGGATCCTTACCAATACCTACATCACCAGCTACCGCAAGGCGCAGCGCTCGCCCAAGCGCGCCTCCAGCGACACGGTCGAGGATTGGCAGCTGGCCGACGCCGCCTCCCACTCAGAGGTTGGCCTCAAATCCGCGGAAGTCGAGGCGCTCGAGGCGCTGCCCTCCGCTCAGCTGCGTGACGCCATCGATTCGCTGTCAGAGGAACACCGGATGGTTGTCCTCATGGCTGACGTTGAGGGTATGAGCTACAAGGAAATCGCCGAAGAACTAGGAGTTCCCATGGGGACCGTCATGAGCCGACTGAACCGGGCGCGCAAGAACCTGCGCTCCGCGCTGGCCGACGTCGCCGCGGAATACGGGATCGGAGGAGCCAAGTGAACACTCACGTGACCTGCCAGGATGTCCTGGACGCCCTATACGAACTGATCGACTGCGAGGAATGTGACCGCCGCAGCGGCCTCATCGACGCCGGATCCGTGCCCGGCCCCGATGCGCGCGCCCGCGCCCTCATGATCAAGCACGTCGCCACCTGCGCGCACTGCACCGACGCCCTGGATGCGGAGCGCCACGTGCGCGCCCTCATGCGCGGCTGCTACGAGACCGAGCAGGCCTCCGATGCGCTGCGCGCCCGCGTCGTCGCATCAATCACCAGCGTGTCCGTCACCTGGCGCTAGGAGCGCTGCGACAGTGCGTGATCGCGTCGCGCCGCGCGGGCAGACGAGGCCGGGGTTGCCGCCCGTTTTTCGGTGACCTTCGTCGCCGCGAACGGCCTGTGCCTTGGAGGTTTGGGCCAATGTGTGCAAAAATGCTTCAGTCTAGATAACAAACCCAAGGAGAATGACATGTCGAAGCGGGGTCGTAAGCGTCGCGATCGTCGTAAGAACGGCGCGAACCACGGCAAGCGTCCTAACGCCTGAGCCGAATACGTTGCGCGCCCGGACCGGTTGGTCCGGGCGCGTTTTGTATGCGCGTTGTGTATGCGCGGCTGGTGAGGACCAGATGCGGCCGTGCGAGGCGCGCGTGACGCAAGGGCGCGCGGGAGCGGGACCAGGCCTGCGCCGTGTCTGGTGTGTGCGCTACTCCGTTTGCGGCCCTGCATCTCAGTTAAACGGTGTGTGGGGCTTCCGCTCGCCGCAGATTGTGATCGCGCTGTGTCCATGGGGATAGGTTGTTCGTGTGCTGGGCTGGTGTTGAGGATGCTCGTGGTGGTGTGAGTAGCCCGTCTATGGGGGCGCCAATCCACTGGCCTTCGTTCTGGATAGGAAACGCCGTTCTGGATAGGAACCACGCATCTGGATAGGTTATTAAGCTATCCAGAACGCGATAACCTATCCAGTTCACTGTTTCCTATCCAGAACATGAACTCGTTGTGGGGCGCGTCCGATCCGGAAACGTCGATTTCGCCCATCGCAGCGCTCGGTGGGAGGGCTCCATAGAAGGCGATGATCGAGTGATGAGCTCGTACGCCCTAGCGCTCTCATGAGCCTCAACCGTAGACCCTCCCAGTCGTTGTAGTCCGGCCAGCTGACACGAATAACGTTCCATCCTGCATCGCGAAGATCCTGATCACTGCGGATCCACTCCCGTTTTGCGCGCGCAAGATCGGATTGGTTGTCGCCTAGTTTCCCGATGCCGTCAAATTCAATGATGATTCGTAGATCTGCGATGACAATATCTGCGTAATAGTGACGACCCCGGACCTCAATGTGCACTTGAGTCAGTGATGGGAAAGGGCTGATCGAGCGCACAAGCCAAAGCAAGGCTGCTTCAGCAGGATTCTCGCATCCAGGATCAATCGCGCGAAGAATGGCGCATGCTCGGCGGAGTCCTCGTTTTGTGGGGGAGTGTTCGAGGCGCTTGAGGAGCGCTACGCGGATTTCCTCTGCCCGTTCACGTGATTCCATCTGCTCAAACACTGAAAAGCTGCTCCACTGATGCAGTGCCATGCATCCGAGGACGAAAGCCTCCAACGGCTCCTCTTGCTGAACGCAACGGATGAGTGCATCGTACGGGTGTTCCGTTTCCAATCCGTTAGTGCGTCTGCGTTCCTCAGAGAGTGGAGGGATGCTGGAACAGGTGACACCTGTTTCGGGTACTGTCGTTGAGCCGACCGAACACGCTGGAAGTCGGGAAGTGGATCGTCTTGTTGGCCTGTAGATGGTTATCTGTGGATTAGCGGACCATCCCTGAATTCCGTTGAGTAGAAGGCAACTACGTCCTACGTACAGTGCTCGGTGTTGTAGGGATGCATTCACTGCATGGATTCGGGCGAGGGCAACCGCGTTCCATATTTCCCAAGGAGTTGACTCGTCTGGATGCAGTGGGAGAGCAGCTGCAATGCCGCGCATGATGCGAACGGTGACGGGCGAATGCGCATGGCTCTTTGGTGTCTGTAAGACATCGGTGACGACAACAGGTACCTGGTTCATGTATCCAGCTTTGAACAGAGCTTCGAGTTGGGGGTAGTCGAAAAGGAGGGCTTGTGGATAACCGGGTCTCTCTTTTTGCCCCTGTGCATAACGGCGAGGAGTGAGGTGTCGGGAGTCGCCTGTCAGGATGGGGGCGGAAGCGCGCGCGGAGAGCTGTTAGCGATGGGGTGTGTGAGGGGGACTGATATCTGAATGCACGCTGTTGGAGTGAGGAGCGCCCCATAGAGATCAACGAGGAGAAGCCTCACGCGCCATCTGGATAGGAAATGGAAATCTGGATAGGTTATTGCGTTCTGGATAGCTTAATAACCTATCCAGATAACTAGTTCCTATCCAGAACAACGTTTCCTATCCACAAGCCAACTCTACTATTTCCGTTGAACCGAATACGCGCGTGCGACACTTGAACGAGCATCCAGACATCGGCCGATGTGCTCGTGTCAGATCCTGATGCAACCGGGCGCCTCGATCTTCCGTGAGAAGTGCAGAAGCCTTCGACTTCGCCGCGGGCGACGCCGAGCTTATCCACCTGCGGTGGTGCTGCACTCGCGTCGTAGCGAGGAGCGAACCACTCTCGCAGCGTATCCTGGTACCTGTTGGCGCGCGGGTGCGTCCCGGTGCGCGCAGACTGATTCATCGATACGAAAGAGGCCCCATGTCCCTCCAGATGCGTCTCGTTCACGCCCGCAAGGGGCTCACGCCTCCCGCGCTGCACACCGAGGAAGCCGCGCGTGAGATGGCGGCGGGTGCCCCGCAGCAGCACCCCATGCCTGCGTCGATGCGAGTGCGTTTCACGGCAACATGCGATAAAGGCGTGACCCGCGTGCTCCCGAAGCAGGGCCTGCGCTCGGGCGGCGCTCTCATCTTCTTGCACGGCGGTGCCTACCTCTTCCCGCTGGTTGACGGCCAGTGGGGCATCGTTGAGGGCCTCATCGACCGCACCGGCCTGCCCGTCATCATTCCGGACTATCCGCTCGCCCCCAACCACACCGCGGTCGAAGCGTTCGACTTCGTCCAGCCCATCATCGACGAGGTCCAGGCTGAGTTTGGCCGCGTCATCATCTTTGGCGACTCGGCGGGCGGCGGTCTGGCGTTGTCCCTCGCCATGCAACGCCGAGACGCGGGCAAGCGCCAGGTGGATGGCCTCGTCCTGTATGCGCCGTGGCTGGACGTCACCATGACGAACCCGGCGATTGAGGAGGTGCAGCGCCGCGACAAGATCCTGCGCGCGCCCGGACTGGAGTGGGCGGGCCGCGCGTGGGCGGGCGATCTGGACCCCGCAGACTGGCGGGTCAGCCCTCTGTACGGCGACCCGGCGGGACTGCCGCCGATGCGGATTTTCCAGGGCGACGCGGATATCTTGGGCCCAGACGCGATCGAGTTCGCCCGCAAGGCGGCTCGCGCTGGCGTCGACGTGCGCCTGCGCGTGGAGCCGGACGGCTTCCACGTCTACGTGCTCTCAGTCCCCGTTATTCCCGAGGCCGAGGCCGCCCTCGACCACAGCGCGCGCTTTATCTCGGGGATTCTCACCCAGCCGTGAGCCGACCCGTTTCACGCCCCGTTTCACGGCCTCGCTGATCGAGGGCAAGAAGCCGCCGATGTGTACGTGCGTCGGAGTGACGGCGTGCCTCGTCAATCCAGCCTTGCTTGATCGATGATCCACGAGTAGTAGTAGACGTCAAGTGTCATCGAAGTTGTCCCTGGATTCTTGATGCAAGCACTGTACAGGACTTCGTCGACGCGTCGGTCATCGAGAAATACGCGGCTATCGATGACTGTCTGATGGGTGGTTCCGTCGGCCAGGGTCATGATGAAGTGATAGTCAGCTACGGACATGGTTCGGTAGCGTCCCTGTGGTTCTCGGCGCGAAACAATTTCGCGTGTGCACGATGAGACGGTCACAGTCTGCGGACCGGTGAAGAGATCGAAGACGACACGCGTCCCGTAACCTAGAGCGTTGTAGGCGCTTGGAATCAGAATAAGCACCGGTATCACGAGGGCTGTGGCTCGTTTGTGCAAGCCCATGACCGTGCCAGCTCTCTCGCGCTTGTCGAACCATTGAAACAAGTAGGTAATGGCGGCGATGCATGCGAGCATGATGAGAAACGCTGTGCCGTAGGAGAAAGTCAGCCAGCGGAACCGAGAGGGGCCATGAGGGGAAATTGTGTCTGCCAAATGGGCCAAACCATACAAGATGAGAGTGAGGACGATCCAGAACGCTGTCCCATAGCGCTTCTGCTCTTTCGTCAGCGAACTTGTTGGGGATTGGGGTGTGGTAGACGTGTTCTTACGCTTGCTCATGGGGGTGCTTCAATGGGGGTACTGCGGGTAGCGGTGCTCAGTCGCGTTCTTTGCGGTGCCGACGTGGCCTATGCGAGTCTCGTATAGCGAAACCGATTGAATAATAGATGGCACATCCAATGATCCCGCTCAGGATAATAGCCGCGCAGATGGGGATGATGACGGGAACGGTGATGGGTGACATGCGTGCGAATTGGATGATCATCCAGCACACAATTGCGGTGAGGCTCCCCGCCGCTACCGCGATGGCAGTGCGTGAGATATGGGGTTCATTGACGGAGGGTTGATCGGGGGAGAGAGGCGCTTCGTTGCTCATAAGAACCGTTTCAGCTGGGACGGAGACGGACGAGGCTGTTTATTCCGTGTCACTGCCCACCTGCATAGGTAGCGTGGTGTGGATTGAAGGCGGGGAGTTTTTCGGTGGTGGTGTCTCAGTGGTGCCGTGTGGCCTCGTGACGACGAGGCTCGGGCTGGGCGGGTGCACCCACCTCGTCGGTGAGAACACGCAGCATCCTACTCAACCCGCGCGTCGACGATGATCCAGCTGTGGCGATAGACCCTCAAGTGTCAGAGGTGAGGCCCCCTTCTTGTCAGCGCACGCTTCGTAGAGGGTGCTGTAGATGCCGGTCGCGTCGTAGGCGGTGCTCAAGTGAGTCGTGTGCTTCGAGCCGTCGGTGAGGGTGAGATCGAACCTGTAGGACGTAGAGGTGCCTCCCCGTCGCGAGCGCATTCTGAGCGCACTGTAGCTGCACGACTTGACGGTGACGGTTTGTGTTCCTTCGATCGTATCCGCAACCGACTGCACGGAACCAATGACCGCCATCGTTCCGACGATGAGGACGGGGATGGAGAGAACCACGAGCCAGACGATTGGCTTACGCATGTTCGTCCTGTCGCCAGCGCGCTTCGCTCGGTTCATACGGAGAGCCGTCATGACAATGATGACCGCACAGATGAGCATACTGATGGTGCCCACGGCGCTCGCGATGCATTGCCAGGTGAGTTTGATGTCGCCCACGTCGTAGAAATTGCTCAGCACAAAATAGGCAACGACACCGCTGAACGTGAGGAACTTCAGGACGTTGAGTACCGTCGCGTAGTTCGTGTTCATGACCGGACGGCCCACGTTGCCCAGTCCATGCGGCTGCATTGGGGCCTGGCCCGGGAAGGGCTGCTGAGGAGGATAACCGTGGGGGTATTGGTTGCTCATGGTGTCTCGCTGGTCAGTGGGGTGGTGTCCTCGTGCGGAGGCTAGCTCAATGTTGGGCGTGCACCGACAATACTACGGGTGCGCGCGAGCGTGGGGGGGCACCTGACCGAGAGGTGATGATGAGTCGGCAGAGGTATTCGTTCATGGGACAGGTACTCGCTAGACGATGCGCGCGTCAGCGATGATCTGCGTGCGCGGATACAGGTCGAGGACCAGCTTCTTCGATGAGGGGCGCAACTCGCATCCTTTGTAGAGGGTGCCGGAGATGCCCGATGCCGACTGCAACTCATCCCGTTTTTTTCTGTTTCGATGACAAGGACAAGCGTGCTCTTGTTGTTGAGTGTTATGTTGAATTCGTTCTTATAGCTGCTCGGGCTGGTGTTTGTTGGTGAGCTCCTCACCGGACGTTGGTACAACCAGCACGAGGAGACTGTTGTGGCGTGGGGTCCTTTGATGAGGTCGCGTGCTGCCGGCACTGCGTTGCTGATTGCGATGACTGCGGCGGCAAGTCCGACGAGGCAGATGAGGGCATACCCGGACGCCCGAGTTTCGGCCGACTCATTCTCGCTTTCTGTGAACAAGATGCGCGTGTAGCGCACCGTGGCGGGAATGAAGGGAATGCACAAACCCGCGGCTGCGAGCCCGAACAGGCATGCGGCGAACTGCCATTGAAGTGTGGCAGTACCAAAATCGTTGGTGTGGGCCATTCCGATGCTGGTGAAAAACAGTGCTGCGATCACGCTCGCTAGACCCGCGAACACGTCGGTGGGTATCGGGAGAGTGAAGGCCTTCGTGGACTTATCCTCTGGTGTGGAACTGTCCTGTGGGTCTGTGCCTGTTGACGTCGCGTGAGGCCGTGCAGCGGTCGGCGACGATGAACGATCGCGCTACGCAGCGGCTGAGGGGGAGGCGGCGCGGGGTGCAGGCGCCGTCGGCTCGCTGTCCGCATGCGCCTCGGAGATGCGCGGGGGCAGAGTCTCGACGGGTTTTTCATCCCCGGTGCGAGGGGTGGGAACTCCGTATGGGAACGCAGGGTCCGACCCTTCTGCGGAGGGATCAACGGGCACCGGCCCGTTGCGTGGCACCCGGTGCGCAGCCTCCACGTTCTCCTCGGGCAGCGCAGGTTCCGACCCGGTGGGCGGTGCGTACGGATTGTTACTGCGCATGCCGGGATACTACGCGTCCGCCGGGGTCGCTCCCGTCCACTCGTACCAGCCCTGGTGTTGGACGATCCACGCCATGAGGGCGTACCCAGCCTGGCCGGGCAGGGTTTGCCCGTCCGCGCCTCGCGCCAGGGAGGCGGCCATGTCTTCGAACCACTGGTCATGCGCGACCAGTGGCGTGTAGCAGTCGACGAAGGGGATGCCTCGGCGCGCGCACACTTCGGAGCACGAGGAGGACAGAGCCTTCAGCGACCCGGAGTCCACGCCAGCCAGCGGCGGGGGACCCACGACGAAGCTGGGGATGCCCAGCGCGGTCGCCCGGTCGGTGATGTTAGCCAGGTTCAGGCGGGAGCGGGCCGTCGAAATGCCGGCTGCGACGTCGCCAGGGCCCACACCGATGACGAGGCCGTGGGGCTCCCCCTCGGCTAGGCGCGGCAGCACCTCGGCCTCCCAGCGCGCGGCCATCTGCTTCGTCGTCTCTGAGGGTACGGCTAGGGTCAGGAACGTGGCGGGCAGATCGAAGGTGGAGTGCGCGTTGACGCGACCGACCCAGCCCAGGCCTCGGGGGTCGCCGACGCCCGCGACGAGCTCGTCTCCGATGAAGCAGATCCGCATGGTGTTCCTTTCCGGTGCCTCCCGCGCCCCCGGTGGGAGCGCCGGCCCTCGTTAGCCTTCGAAGGCCTGCGCAATAAGGGTAGCTGCTTGCTCCTTGTGAAGCGAGGCACGTCCCGCTGCGGTCGTTGCCGACTCGGGGCGAGAGACCACGCGAACCGGGCGTCCCAGCGATGGGAACAGGTTGAGCGCCAGGTGCGGCCACGCGCCCTGGTTGCGCGGCTCGTCCTGCACCCAGGTCACCGACGCATTCGGGTACTGGGCCAGGGGTCTCGGCAACCTCGGCCTCGGGCAGCGGGTAGAGCTGCTCCAAGCGGATGATCGCCGTCGACGTGTCGCCGCGGTGCTCGCGCTCCTTCATGAGGTCGTAGTACAGGCGACCCGAGCACAGCAGGACGCGCGTCACCGACGACGGATTGGTGATCGCGGAGTCGCCGATGACGGGCTGGAAGGCGCCCGAGGTGAACTCGTCGAGGTGCGAGGAGGCGGCCGACAGACGCAGCAGCTGCTTGGGCGTGAAGGCGATGAGCGGCTTACGCGGGCGCTTGTAGGCCTGCGTGCGCAGCATGTGGAAGTAGTTCGCCGGCGTGGAGGGCTGGACGATCCACATGTTGTCCTGGGCGGCCAGCTGCAGGTAACGCTCGATGCGCGCGCTCGAGTGGTCGGGTCCCTGACCCTCATAGCCGTGGGGGAGGAGCATGACGAGAGAGCAGCGCTGGCCCCACTTCTGCTCGGCCGAGCAGACAAACTCGTCGATGACCGTCTGCGCGCCGTTGGCGAAGTCTCCGAACTGGGCCTCCCAGATCGTGAGTGTCTCGGGGGCCTCGAGCGAGTAGCCGTAGTCGAAGGCCAGGACGCCGTACTCGCTCAGCGGGGAGTTCCACACGTCGAATCGCGCCTGACTTCGGTGAGGAAACGCAGCGGCGTGAACTCGCGCCCGTCGTTCGCGTCGTGCAGGATCGCGTGACGCTGGACGAAGGTCGCGCGGCCCACGTCCTCGCCGGACAGGCGCACGCCGGTGCCCTCCATGAGGAGCGTGCCGAAGGCGAGGAGCTCCGCGAAGCCCCAGTCGATTGGCTTGTTTCCGAGCGCCATCTCCAGGCGGCGCTCGCACAGCTGACGCAGCTTGGGGTGAGGCTCGAGCCCTCCGGGAAGCGCGTGTGAGCGCGGCCGATGCGGCGCAGTGCCTTGGCGGGGGCCGCGGACGTCCAGCCGATCATCATGCCGATGCCGGGCATCTGGGACTCCGGCATGGTCCATTCCTCGTCGCGGGACTCCCCGGCCTCGCCCACTCCGGCGGTGAGGGCAGGGTCGTGCGTGCGGCTGCCCGGGTTGATTTCGGACACCGACGAAGCGCCGCCCGCGCGGGTCTCCTCGAGGATGCGCCCGAGTTCCGCCTCGTACTGGGCGATCGACTGGCGGGCCTCGTCCTCGGTGAGCTGGCCGCGACCCACGAGGCCGCGGATGTACACCGCGCGCGTGGAGGGGATGCGGTCGATGAGGGAGTACATGACGGGCTGGGTCATCGACGGGTCGTCGCCCTCGTTGTGGCCGCGGCGTCGGTAGCACACCATGTCGATGATGACGTCCTTGTGGAAGGCGTTGCGGTACTCGAAGGCCAGGTGCGCGGAGCGGATGACGGCCTCGGGGTCGTCCGCGTTCACATGCAGGATCGGGACCTGCAGGCCCTTGGCCAGGTCCGTCGCGTAGCCGGTGGAGCGGCCCTGCGTCGGGCCCGTCGTGAAGCCGATCTGGTTGTTGACGATGATGTGGATCGTGCCGCCGGTCTTGTAGCCCTCCAGCTGGGAGAGGTTCAAGGTCTCCTGGACGACACCCTGGCCGATGAAGGCCGCGTCGCCGTGGATAAGGATCGGGATGATCGGCAGGTCCGGGTCACCCAGGTGCTCCTGCTTGGCACGAACAATGCCCTCCAGGACGCCGTCGGCGGCCTCCAGGTGCGAGGGGTTGGCGGCCATGTAGACCTTCGTGGCCAGGCCGTCGTCAAGGGAGTACACGCCCCACGTGCCCAGGTGGTACTTGACGTCGCCCGATCCCTGGACGGAGTTGGGCATGTAGTTGCCCTCGAACTCGTCGAAGATCTGCGCATACGACTTGCCCGCGATGTTGGCCAGGACGTTGAGGCGTCCGCGGTGCGCCATACCGATGGCGACCTCGTGGATGCCGGTGCGCGCCGAGTCGGCGAGGATGTGGTCGAGCAGCGGGATCAGTGACTCGCCGCCCTCGAGGGAGAAACGCTTCTGGCCCATGAACTTCGTCTGGAGGAACTCCTCGAAGGCCTCGGCGCGGATGAGGGTGCCCAGGATGTGGCGCTGCGCGTCGGGGGAGGGGGCCTCGTACGGGCGCTCGATGCGCTTCTGGACCCATGCGCGCTGCTCAGGATCCTGAATATGCATGTACTCGATGCCAACCGTGCGCGTGTAGTGTCGTGCAGGCGCGTGAGGATGTCGCGCAGCAGCATCTGGTCCGAGTCGCCGAATCCGCCGGTGGGGAAGGGGCGATCCAGGTCCCACACGCTCAGGCCGTAGGATGACAGATCGAGGTCGGGGTGGCGACGCACGCGGTAGGCCAGCGGGTCGGTGTCGGCGGCGAGGTGGCCGCGCGAACGGTAGGCGTGGATGAGTTCCGCGATGCGCGCGGGCTTGCCCTTTTCGTGGTTCGGATCGTAGTCGTAGTCCGCTTCCCACGCGTAGGGGCGCGCGGGGACGTGCATCGAGGTGAAGACGCGCTCTTAGAAGCCGTCGCGGCCCGAGAGCTTGGCGTCCACGAGGGCCAGGAGGCGACCCGATGCCGCGCCCTGGATGATGCGGTGGTCGTAGGTGGACGAGAAGAACATCGTCTTGCCGATGCCGAGGGCGGCCAGGCGCTTGGGGGAGACGCCCCGGAATTCCGCCGGGTAGTCGGTGGCGCCCACGCCGATGATGAGGCCCTGGCCGACCATGAGGCGCGGCACGGAGGTGGTGGTGCCCAGCGTGCCCGGGTTCGTCAGCGTGACGGAGGCACCCTGGAAGTCGGTGGTCGTCAGCGTCGCCGTGCGGGCACGCGCAACGAGGTCCTGGTAGGCGTCGACGAACTCGGCGAAGGTCAGGGTGTCGGCGTCGTGGATGACGGGGACCTTCAGGGAGTGGTTGCCCTGCGCGTCGGCCACGTCGATGGCCAGGCCGAAGCCGATGTGCGCGAGATGCTCGACGGCGGGCTTGCCGCCCTCGATCGTGTAGCGCACGTTCAGGTCGGGCATCTCGCATAGAGCCTCCACCAGGGCGTAGCCGATGAGGTGCGTGAAGGAGACCTTGCCGCCGACGGTGCGCGCCAGGTGCGCGTTGATGAGGGCTCGGTTTTCGATGAGGAGCTTGGCCGGGATCTGGCGCTGGGAGGTGGCCGTGGGGATGGAGAGCGAGGCCTCCATGTGTTTGGCGGTCGCGCGCGCCGCGGACTTGAGGATGTGGAGCTCGTCGTGCGAGGGGGCGTCCTGGAAGAGCGTGAAGGCTGCGCGTCCGTGCTGCTGGCGCGTGTAGGGGCTGGTGGCCTCGGCGACGGCGGCGGGCGGGGCGGGCGGCAGGTCGGAACGCGTCACGGAGACGACGTGTGCGTGCTCGGTGGCGGCCGCCTCGGGCGCATCGTCTTCGATGTCGAGGGTCGGCGGGGTTACCGAGACAGGGGGCAACAGGGGTCAACGGGGACTGCGGCATTGACCGACGAGGTCGGGGCTGGCTCGGGGTTGAGGGAGCGCCCTCGGGGATGTCGGGACGCTTGGCGCGCAGCTGCGGGGGAGCGGACTCGGTGGAGAAATAGGCGCGCCAGGAGGGATCCAGGAGCTGTGGATCACGCTCGTAGAGGTCTCGCATCTTCGCGATGTACCACTGCGGATCGGGCTGGGAAGCGGTGGGAGTGGGCACGTATTCCTCCGTAAGTGTCGCGCCGCGCGCATGGGCCAAATCCCGCGCGGCCATACCTCCGCAATTCTACCGCCGCGTGATCGTCTTCACGAAACCTGGTACACCTTTGGCGTGTACTTCAAGGGCCTTTGGTCCGTTGAAGAATGATTGTTGGCACATGGCCCGCGGTGTGTGGAAATGCGCGCTGGGGGAGGCGGGCTGGGCCGCTAGACTGTAACCATCATGGACTGCGACACTGCCGGCTCTATGCCCGCTCTTTCTCACCCCCTGTCCGCGCGCGTACCCGCGACCCGCCCCGGCCTCGTCGAGGGGGCGACGCGATGACGACCGTCCTCATGCTTCTGCTCGGCGTTGTCCTGACCGCCGGTACCTTCATCTTTGTCTCCGCCGAGTTTTCGCTTGTTGCGGTCGACCAAGCCGTCCTCGACAAGAAGGCCGAGGAAGGGGATCGTGGGGCCGCCTCCGTCCTTCGCGCCACCCGCACGCTGTCGACCCAGCTGTCGGGCGCGCAGGTGGGCATCACGCTCACCACGATCCTGCTCGGCTACACGACGCAGAGCGCGCTGGCCGACCTGCTGGAGGACCTGCTCGGATCGGTCGGCCTCGCCTGGGGGCTTGCGACCGGCATCGCGGCATTCGTGGCCGCCGCGTTCGTCAACGTTTTCTCGATGCTCTTCGGTGAGCTCGTCCCCAAGAACCTCGCCCTGGCACACCCCCTGGCGACCGCCGTGCGCGTCGTCCCCTTCCAGATGGCCTTCACCGCGATTGCCCGCCCCGTCATCTGGGTGCTGGGCGGGACCGCGAATTGGGTGCTCGCCCGCATGGGCATCGAGCCCCAGGAGGAGATCTCCTCGGCGCGCTCCGCCTCCGAGCTGGCCGCCCTCGTCGAGCACTCCGTCGAAGAAGGCACCTTCGATATGTCCACGGCCGACCTCTTCGTCAACACGATCCGCATGTCCACCCTGAGCGCCGCCGACGTGATGACCGACCGCGGCCGCCTGCACACCCTCAGCGAGGGCGACAGCGCCCAGGACGTGCTCGACCTGGCCCGCGAAACCGGACACTCCCGATTCCCTGTCATTGGCGACGACTCCGACGACATCCTCGGCCTGGTGTCGCTGCGCCGCGCGGTCGCCGTGCCCGCCGATCGTCGCGCCGAGGTCCCCGTGGTTTCGTCGTCTCTCATGACCGACGCGCCGTCGGTTCCCGAGACCGCGCCGATCGGTCCCCTCATGGTCCAGTTGCGTGACGAGGGCCTGCAGATGGCCGTCGTCGTCGACGAGTACGGCGGCGTGTCGGGTATCGTCACCCTCGAGGACGTCGTCGAGGAGATCGTCGGCGAGGTCTCCGACGAGCACGACCAGCGTCGCCTCGGCATCCGCCCGCGCCCCGACGGGACTTTCCTTGTTCCCGGCACGCTGCGCCCCGACGAGCTTGCGCGCCGCACGGACATCAACCTGCCCGCGGACGGCCCCTACGACACGATCGGCGGCCTCGTCATGAACGAGCTGGGCGAGATTCCGGTCGTTGGATCGCGCGTGAACGTGGACGGCATCGGCATCGAGGTCACCCAGATGCAGGGGCGTCGCGTCGCCCAGGTGGCGATCACGCCCGCCCCCGAGGCTGAGGATGAGGAGGTGTCACTGTGAGCGTGGGAGTTGGTCTCGCCATCACCGTGGCCCTGCTGGCCGTCAACGCTTTCTTCGTTGCCGGCGAGTTCGCGGTCACCTCGACGCGTCGCTCGCAGGTCGAGCCTCTCGCCGACGAGGGTGCGCGCGGCGCGGCCGCTGCGCTGTACGCGCTGCAGCACGTGTCCCTCATGTTGGCGATCTGCCAGCTGGGCGTGACGGTCGCGTCCACGACCCTGGGCGTCGTCGCGGAGCCCGCGATCGCGCATCTCGTCGAGTCGCCGCTCGGGCGCCTGGGCGCGCCCGAGGCGACCAGCCACGTCGTCGGCTTCGCCGCCGCCCTCGTCATCGTTCTCTTCTGCCACGTCGTCTTCGGCGAAATGGTCCCGAAGAACATCTCGATCGCCGCCCCCGTGCGCATGCTGCTGATCCTGGCCCCCGTCCTCGTGCGCCTGGGCCACGTCCTGCGCCCGATCATCGAGGCCATGGACCGCTTTGCGAACTGGTTCGTGCGCCGGGCCGGTTACGAGCCGCGCTCGGAAATCTCGGCCTCCTACACGATCGAGGAGGTCGCCTCGATCGTCGTCGCCTCGCAGGAGGAGGGCGTGCTGACCGACGAGCTGGGCCTGCTCAGCGGCACCCTGGAATTCTCCGAGGAGACGGCCGGGACCGCGATGGTTCCCCTCGACAAGCTCATCGTCCTGCCCGAGGGTGCCACCCCGGCCGACGTGGAAGAACAGGTCGCCCATACGGGCTACTCGCGCTTCCCGATCGCCGGCGACGACGGCTCCATCGTCGGCTACGTGCACCTCAAGGACGTCCTGTATGCCACCGGTGAGGATCGCGAGCAGCCGATCACCCCGTGGCGAATCCGACGCCTCGAGGCAGTGTCTGCCAACGACCAGGTCGAAGACGCGCTGCGCCACATGCAGCGCACCGGCGCGCACTGCGCCCTCGTGCGTGATGCGGGAGCAGTCGTCGGCATCCTCTTCCTCGAAGACATCCTCGAATTGCTGGTCGGCGAAGTCCGAGACGTTCTCCAGCGCTCGTGACGAGCCGCGATCCGCACGGTACATTAGATCGAGGTCAAAACTTCATGACGAACACAGACAAGGGGGAGAGCGTGAGCGACACCGAGTGCCCGCTGCCGAAGCGCTCGCAGCTGCGAGCGGCGCGCCCCCACGACGCGGACGATCAGCCGGAGAACCCGACGACGTCGGCGATCCCGATGACTGACGAGGCCTCGGCCCCCACCCCTGATCCCGCGACGGATCGAGAGGATGCGGAGGAAACCCCGGCCTCGTCGACGGGGGAACGACGCAGTAGTGTTCACCCGGTCGGCTACGTCCTCCGCGCCCTCCTCGTGCTGGGGTTGGCGGGCACGACGATCGCCGTACCCATGACGGGACGCGTCGGATCCGACTCCTCACTGACCGTGCCCGCGCGAGCCTTCGGCGCCTCGGTGGGCGGCCCCAGCTGGGCCCTGTCCTCCGCCCCTGCCCCAGGCCACCGCACTGGACGCGACCCTCACCGCAAACTCTCGCGCAAAGGCCAAGGCCCCCGTGTCCATCACCGGCTGCGCATCGGGCAACGGCGCCGACGGCAACCGCAACGTGCACGTCGTCGCCGACACAATCTACTGGCCGCTCCCGCAGGGCACCTACACGGTGACATCGCCCTTCACGATGCGTATTTCGCCCGTGTCCGGCCAACTCCTCGCTCACGAGGGCATCGACATGGCCGCCCCGCTCGACACGCCCATCACTTCCGTGTACGCCGGCGTCGTCGAGGAGGTCGCGGAGAACTCACGCTCGGGGAGCCTACGTGCAGATCAAGCACACGCGTTCCGACGGCACCGTCTTCCACTCCGCCTACCCTGCACCAGTACATGAACAAGATTACGGTGAAGGTCGGCGACACCGTTACCGCCGGGCAGGTCATCGGCGCGGTCGGCAACAACGGCTGGTCGACGGGCCCGCACCTGCACTTCGAAATCCACGATTCTTCGGACACCCCCGTGGATCCGGACGCGTGGATGCAGACAAACAAAGCTGTTTATCTCGGACAGGAGTCTTGCTCATGATGCCCGTCACCATGCGCCAGGGGCCCATCGTTTTCGCCCACCGCGGCGGCAGCGAGGAGGCCCCCGAAAACACGATGAGCGCCTTCGCGTACGCCTACGAGGCCGGGATCCGCCACGTGGAGACCGACGCCCACGTCACCGCCGACGGCAAGGTCGTCATCTGCCACGACGAGACCGTGGACCGCTGCTACGATGGGGAGTGGCGCAATCGCTCAGATGACGTGGCGTGAGCTGTCCAAGCTGCGCCACCGCGACTCCGGGGAGCAGATGCCGCTGCTCGCCCAGGTGCTCGAGGCCTTCCCGGACATGTACTTCAACATCGACGCGAAGGAACCGGGCGTGGAAGGCCCGCTCCTGGACGTCATCGCCGACCACGACGCGGCCGACCGTGTGCTCGTGGCCTCCTTCTCCGAGCCACGCCTGCGCGCCGTGCGCGGCATCGCCGCCTCGGACCCTGCGCGCGCGGTCGCCACATCTCTGGGGACCGAGGCCGTCGTGCGCCTCGTGGGCGCCGCGAAGAGCGCCACGAACCCCGCCTGGTGGCACGTGCCCGGCCCACGCCAGGGCGCCATCGCCGCACAGGTTCCCATGCACCAGGGCCCCATCCGCGTCGTCGACGAGCGCTTCGTGGCTACTGCCCACACCCTGGGCCTGGCCGTCCACGTGTGGACCATCAACACGGTGGCCGACGTGCTGCGCCTCCTCGAGGTCGGCGTCGACGGCATCATCACCGACCGCCCCGTCTTCCTGCGTGACTTCCTGGACCAGCGCGGCCTGTGGACCCAGCCCCCGGCTCCGGGTTCTGTTTCGGGCCCCAGGGACTGAGGTCAGTACGCCTCGAGAGGGGCGGAGCCGCATGGCTCTGCCCTCTCGGCACTTGTGTCAGGACTGCTGGCTTACTCGTTGCCGCTGAAGTCGGCTACGGCCTCGTCCTGGCCCGTGCCCGCGCGGGGAGCGCTATGGGGCAAGCAATCCCATCAGCATTGCCCAGATCGCTGCGCGAGGCGGTGCGTCCAGTGTTGGATCGGCTGACAGGTGAGCGAGAGCTTCTTCGTCAAGCGGCGCGTGGATTTGGGCATGCAGATGATCCGTCACGAAACACTCATAGTGCAAGCCGGTTTTCCACTCGCGGCGGTGCATTTCCTCGCGCACGCAGGTGACGACGCTCCAATGCCCCGAGACGCAGTCCTGGGCGAAGTGCGACTCCGCGGGACCATATGTCACGAGATCGTTGAGCACATCCTGAGCGCCTTGTGCATCCAGGGAACGAACCGCAGCGATGAAATCCGCGGGAATGTAAGGAGGCCCGTCGTGGATGGTAGGGTCCGGCGTGCAGCAGGGAGGCAAAGGCCAAGATATGGGGGACTTCGCAGTAATCAACCTGACTGAAGTGCACGCCGTCCACGTCGGAACGCATAACGACGGAGCGAGGCTTTGTGGGCCAGATCCTCCAGTCGCGTACGATACCGCGCATGCTAGGGGACACGACGCGGATCGCAAGTTGGGTACGAGCTGCTCGCACTGGCTCGAGGATGCGTGCGGCGTCGCTCAGCTAAGCCGTTGGCGCCAGCCAGTCCGAGTGAGACCAGGCCGCTGGAGAGAGCAGCGCTTGAAATGCGCCCGGCATTCTCGTCACTGGCAATCATCTCGAGCAGGGCACCCTGCCTGCTCGACAGTGACGATGATCTGATCCGAGGAGTCGCTTTCGATTGGATGGTCGCTCACGGGGTCACCTCCAGGGTTTGAGCCATCGTGATGAAATCATCGATGATCGTTGGGAATAGAATGCTGGGGCATGTGCACGTCGCGGTCCACAGGAAACGCTGCGGAGGTTGCTGTGTCGCGGGCGCAGTGCGTGTGATCCAGGCGAGCTGACTGAGCGTCAGCGACACATCGTCGAGAATGTAGGCGCCTGTCCGCCATCGAGCACCTTCCGGGAGAACCGGGCCATGCGAAGTCGTCAATGAGGTGGAATCCGGGCAATGCTTCCTCGACCTGCCTGATGGTGTCCGCGTAGACGTCGTCGTCGCTCGCGTCGGTGCTGAGTGCTCCGCCGGTCACCACGAAGGTCGGAACATTACCCTCATCTTTCGTCATAGCGACGGCAACGAGACGAACGCTGGGATCATCCGCGAGGGGACCGAGCTGTGCGTATTCCTCCGGGGTCAGGAATCTCCATCCCGAGGAAAGGCTCATCGTTACCTGTTCGCTCACCAGAATTCCTTCCTGTCCGCATGGTTCTCGTACGCCTCCTGATCGATGTTTCCGTTCTCATCCAGGAGCCCGTGCCGCTTGGCGTACTGCCAATCGGCGTAGACCCACCGGGGAAACTTGATGGGCAGAAGGCCAATGAGAATTACGAGAAGAAGTAGCATCATCAAGCATGCGAGGCTAAAGGTAAGCCAGTCGGGGGCGCGCTTTTCAATGAGCGTACTAAGAATATAGATAAACGCGATAGATGTAAGAGCTGGAGAGCCGATAGCTGCCCAGTTCTTGCTGATGTGACCTTGTCCGTTCATGCGGCGCCACAGGTTCGCAGCCTTGGAGTCTGTGAACATTTCGGCGTACCATGTGACCACGCCAAGAACGCCAATAAACAAAGCGCACAGAATGCCAAACAGGTGCTCTTTCATGTGCGATCCTACCCCATCCTCTCTGCTATACGCTCTACACCTTGATTGTTTATCCCATCGCCAACAGCTTCTCCAAAATAGTGGCCGGCCACCCCGCCGATGACACCGCCGAGAATACCACCAACGACTGCGCCGACGGGGGCGAAAGGCCCTGAGACGGCAGCACCGATGGCGGCACCGCCTTTGGCTCCTAGTGCTGCGCCACCCCATGTGCCAAGACCTGTGAAGGTCCCCTTCACGCCCGCTCGTGCGATCTTGTGTTCCTCGCTCCATTCGGGGTGCTGCTCGGTATCGGTTTGGTAGGTGTTGTAGGCAGTGATGCCGCCATCGACAACGGCTCTAGCCACGCCGGAAAGTAGCCCGCGCAGAGTAAGACAAGGGGGCGGAGCCGCTTGGCTCCGCCCCCCTCGACGCATCTGTCAAGACCACTGGCTCACTCGTTGCCGCTGAAGTCGGCCACAGCCTCGTCCAGGCCCGCGCGACGGATGCGCACGAGCGACAGGAACACCAGGCCGGCAGCCAGAGCGATGCCCAGGCCTCGAACCAGCCAGGACTCGCCCACGAAGATCATTGCCATGGCGGCCAGGACAGGCACCAGGAGCGTGAACGCGTAGCCAACGTAGCGGCCAAACGACGGCATGGGCACGCCGTCGGACTCGGCGACCGACTTGACCATGAAATTCGGGCCGTTGCCGATGTACGTGATCGCGCCGCAGAAAACGGCGCCGAGCGAAATCGGGATCAGGTAGTACTCGGGCACGCCAGCAATCAGGGGTGCCCTCGCCGCCCGAAGCCTTCGCCATCTCGAAGAACGTCATGTACGTCGGAGCATTATCCAAGACGGACGACAGACCGCCCGTGAACACGAAGTACGTCATGCGGGTCAGCGGCAGCGACGGGGCGATCTGCTCCAGGTAGCGCAGCGCCGGCGCCATCGTCGAGAAAAATACCGATGAACAGGGTCGCAACCTCCATGATCGGAGCCCACGTGAACGCGTTCTCCTCGAAGCGTACCTTCTTGTCCGAGAGCTTGTAGGACAGGCCCGCTACCGTGAACATGATGATCTCGCGCCACGGCACGAAACCGGTCCACGAGTGGACGTGGCCCTCGGCCAGCGCCTCGCCGTCCCACGACGGAGCGAAAGCGACGGACAGGATGATGATCGCGAAGAACAGCAGGTTGATTGTGCCGTGCAGGCTCAGGGGCTTGACCTCGCGGTCGTCGGCCTCGATGGAGGAGGTGTCCTCCGACGCGTAGCGCACGCGGTCGATCGAGTAGTACGACAGGAGCAGCAGCACCAGGACGAACAGCCACTCCTTCCACAGCGCGAACGTCCACGCGAAGGGCACCCCGTGCAGGTATCCGAGGAACAGCGGCGGGTCGCCGAGCGGAGTCAGTATGCCGCCACAGTTCGCCACAATGAAGATCGTGAACAGGACCGTGTGCACGCGGTGCTTACGTTCCTTGTTCGTCTCCAGGAGCGGGCGGATGAGCAGCATGGCCGCGCCCGTCGTCCCGATGAACGAGGCCAGCAGGCCGCCGATCGCCAAGAAGATCGTGTTGTTACGCGGGGTCGCCTTGATGTCACCGGCCAGGTGAATGCCGCCGGAGACCACGAACAGCGCGAAGAGCAGCGCGATGAACTGCACGTACTCCACACCCGTGGCGATGAGCGGGCCGGTGCCCGCCTTCACGAACATCCAGATCGTCGTCGGCACGCCGAGCAGGAGCGCGACGGACAGCTGGGAAGATTCCTTTTCCCACCAGTGCGAGGTCTTCGGGATGATAGGCAAGAGTGCGATGCACGCGAGCATCGCGACGAAGGGGAGCAGGCTCCACCAGGGGTAGGTCATCGGCCAGTCCTTGATTGACGATAAGTACGCTCACCATTTTATGGGGTGGGGGAGGCGGGTGCGGAGTGTTCCGGGAGGTGGGAGTGGCCTCATCGACGAGGCCGGGGCATGTTCGCTCGCGGGTTTCCGCTGGGTTGGACGCGGGCATTGTGAGCGGTGAGGATATGAGTGGCACCCCGAACAGGACTCGAACCTGCGACCTCTTGCACCGGAGGCAAGCGCTCTATCCGCTGAGCTATCGGGGCAGCTCGGTCAGTTTAGCAGGGTTTTATACAACCACGCGGGACGGTGATGTGTGCCATACTAGTGGGCGTTGCTTGTTTGAGAACTCTTCAGGAGGATCCCATGCGCGTTCATATCGGCACCGATCACGCCGGTTTCGAACTCAAGGAAAAGGTCGTCGCGCACCTGCGCGAGGCCGGTCACGATGTCGTCGACCACGGCGCCCACACCTACGATGCGCTCGACGACTACCCGCCGTTCTGCATCGAGGCCGCCCAGGCTGTCGTCGATGAGCCGGGTAGCCTCGGCATCGTCATCGGCGGCTCCGGCAATGGCGAGCAGATGGCCGCCAACTGCGTGGAAGGCGTGCGCGCTGCTCTCGTGTGGTCGGATGCGACCGCGCGTCTGGCCCGCGAGCACAACGACGCGAACGTCGTGGCCGTCGGCGCCCGCCAGCACAGTGAGGAAGAGGCTCTGGCCCTCATCGACGCTTTCCTAGAGACCCCCTTCAGCGGCGACGAGCGCCACCAGCGCCGCATCGACCTGATGAAGGACTACGAGCGCTCTGTGCGCCCCTGATAGCCTCTGGCGTTGATACATGCGCTTCTCGCGCTAATACATACGAGGCGGGGCCGGTGAATGACCACCGGTCCCGCTTTGTGTGTCCGCTTCGTCAGCTTTTGCTGTCGTTCGTTTCCTGATCTGTCTCGGTGCTGTGCGCTCCGCCTGATCTGGAGCTGCCGTGTGGGCTATCGTCTGCTCGCTACCCTTGTGGCTTACCTGTGGCTCGGCGCGTCCGATGGAAGCTTCGCCAGGGCCCGCAGACCGCGCGGTACCCCCAACTTGTCTGCCCTCTGCGACGACGTTCTGCTCTTATGTTTGAGAGTTCATGCCGCTGAGTTGTTTCGTGTTACAAACGTCGTCAATCCGAGCGACTTTTTGTAGGTCTCCCTGGGTGATTGTTACAAATGTCGTCAATCCACACGGTATTTCGCCAGAAAACGCTTGTTTTGGGCTTGGTTTGACGACGTTTGTAACAGGACCCCGTAGTGACCGATTGAAATTGCTCCGAATTGACGACGTTTGTAACATCGGGCGTCCGAGGCATGATCGTCCGCACAGGCGCAGCAGGTTTCTCGTTGCCTGTTCTGAGGGATCTTGCAGTCCTCGCCGCCGTCTCCAAGCGGGAGCTCAGCAATATCGCATGCAATTCCCCAGTGAGTCCTTCAAGCTGTGGTAGTAGATCCTTGAGATTGCAGCGTTTTCGAGAATACGTCGGTGCAGGCAGTCGTGGAATTGCATGCGACTTTGGGTGTGGGTGGCCGCATTGGCGTATCAGTGGGGGAGGTGCTTGCTGCACGAAACCGAGGACACCTTTGCCGCCTCGTAGTCAATGCGAAGTGAAACCGCCGTCACCACTGCGGGTGAAAATTAGCTGAATGTAGACGCGTTCCGACTTGCGAAGGTGCTCGCGGTTTCAATGGGGGGCTGATTGGATCCCCGCAAAGGCGTTAGTGGATTCAATGGTGGCTTAGTGGGGCGGGAAAAGTGCCGCCGGCCGCCACTCCGGACCAGCAAAGGCCTGTGGCACCGACAAGGGGCCCGAGCCCCGGCCTACTCTCTTAGCCCTGGCCGGTGAGGGTGAGGTACACGAGGAACAGGTTCAGCGCGACGATGACGGCCGCGATGAGGAAACCGGTGACGCGCAGGGGGCGATTGTTGGTGTAGTCGCCCATGACGTCGCGGTTGGCGGTGAGGCGCATGAGCGGGATGATCGCGAAGGGGATGCCGAACGATAGGGCGACCTGCGAGACGACGAGCGCCCACGTGGGCTCGGCGCCCGCTCCCAGGATGATGAGCGCGGGGATCAGGGAGAAGAGGCGACGCGCCATGATGGGCACGCGGATGTGGAGCAGGCCGTTCATGATCTCTGAGCCCGCGTAGGCGCCCACCGACGTGGACGCCAGGCCCGATGCGAGCAGGCCGACCGCAAACACCGTGCCGACGATGGGCCCGAGCGTGGAGGAGATCGCGGCGTGCGCGCCCTCGATCGTGTCGGTGCCGCTTTGGCCGGCCAGCGCCGCGGCGGCCAGGAGCAGGAGGCCGATGTTGACCAGGCCCGCGATGCTCAGCGCCCAGTAGATGTCGATGCGGGTCGCGCGCAGTAGGCGCGAGAGGTGTCCCGAGGAGTGGCGGGCGTCGCCGGTGGAGGGGCCGAGCTCGTCGGCCTCGTGGTCGTTGACGAGGGAGGAGTGCAGGTAGACCGCGTGCGGCATGACGGTCGCGCCCAGCATGGAGGCGGCCACGAGGACCGAGTCGGTGCCCTGGAAGCGAGGAACGAGCCCGCCGAGCATGCCCGAGGGGCTGGGCGGCGCGACGAAGAGGCCCGCCAGGAATCCCAGCGTGATGATGATCAGCAGGCCGACGATGATCGTCTCGAACTGGCGCTGGCGCCCACCGCCCTGAACAAGAAGCAGAGCCATTGACACGATGCCGACGATGACGCCGCCCCACAGGAGCGGAACCCCAAAGAGGAGGTGGAGGGCGAGTGCGCCGCCGATGACTTCGGCCAGGTCGGTCGCGGCGGCCACGATCTCGGCCTGAAGCCAGAATGCGATGCGCCCGGGCTTGCGCATGCGTGCACCCAGCAGGGCGGGCAGGGACTGACCGGTGACCAGACCGAGCTTGGCGGAGAGGTACTGGATGACCATCGCGAAGATGTTCGACGCCACGAGAACCCACACGAGCAGATACCCGTAGCGTGCGCCCGCCGTGATGTTGGCGGCGACGTTTCCGGGGTCGACGTAGGCGACGGCCGCGACGAAGGCGGGGCCGAGGAGGGGATGAGCTTGTGGCGCTGCTCGGTGTCCGTGGTGGTCACGGGTGTTCCTCACTGCTGACGAAAAAAACGTTCGGTTACCCGAAACTTTACCTGTCTCGAGGCCCGCGGGGCGGGGAGGGGTGAGGGAATGGGACGCGCATGTGGCCAGGTTTTCATCCACGAGGCCGGGGAGAGTTCGCGGATAGGAGCAAAAACCCCGTAGTCTAAAGGGGTGACTCCTGAAGAACTTGCTACTCTCATCCGCGCGACCCTGCTGGAGGCTGCTGCCGCCGGTCGCATTTCGATCGACCCCTCGCTGGTCCCCGACCCCGTGACCGTGGAGCGCCCGCGCGTGCGCGAGCACGGCGACTGGGCAACCAACGTCGCGATGCAGCTCGGTAAGAAGGCCGGCATGGCGCCGCGCGAGTTCGCGCAGATCCTCGCCGATGACCTGGCCGCCGCCGATGGTATCGACTCCGTCGAGGTCGCTGGCCCCGGCTTCATTAACATCCGCCTGGGCGCGGGTGCGGCCGGCGAGCTGGCTCGCACGATCGTCGAGGTCGGCGCCGCGTACGGCCGCAACGAGACCCTCTCGGGCCGCTCGATCAACCTCGAGTACGTCTCTGCAAACCCGACCGGCCCCGTGCACCTGGGCGGCGCCCGCTGGGCAGCCGTCGGTGACTCTCTCGCCCGCCTCATGGCCGCCTCCGGCGCCGCCGTGACCCGCGAGTACTACTTCAACGACCACGGCTCGCAGATCGACCGCTTCTCGCACTCTCTCTACGCCCGCGCCATGGGCCGCGAGGTTCCCGAGGACGGCTACGGCGGCCAGTACATCGCCGACATTGCCGACCAGGTCCGCGCTGACGCGCGCGCGGCCGGCGAGCCCGACCCGATCACCCTGCCCGAAGAAGAGGCTATCGAGGTCTTCCGCGCTCGCGGCGTTGAGCTGATGTTCGCGGAGATCAAGGAGCGTCTGCACTCCTTCCGGGCCGACTTTGACGTCTTCTTCCACGAGGAGTCCCTGCACACCTCCGGCGCGGTTGCCGCGGCGATCGAGCGCCTGCGTGAGCGCGGCGAGATCTTCGACAAGGATGGCGCGGTGTGGCTGCGCACGACCACCTACGGCGACGACAAGGACCGCGTCCTCATCAAGTCGGACGGCCAGGCCGCGTACTTCGCGGGCGACGTCGCCTACTACCTCAACAAGCGTGAGCGTGGCGCGGATGTCGCCATCTACCTGCTGGGCGCCGACCACCACGGCTACATCGCCCGCATGATGGCGATGTGCGCTGCGTTCGGTGACAAGCCGGGCGAGAACCTGCAGATCCTCATCGGCCAGCTCGTCAACCTCGTCAAGGATGGCGAGCCCGTGCGCATGTCCAAGCGTGCTAAAGCACGATCGTCACCCTCGACGACCTCGTCGATGCCGTGGGCGTGGACGCCGCGCGTTACGCCCTCGTGCGAGTCTCGATGGACACGCAGGTCGACATTGACCTGGACCTGCTCTCGCAGCACTCCAATGACAACCCGGTCTACTACGTGCGGTACGCGCACGTGCGTGCCTGCAACGTCGCCCGCAATGCGGCCGAGCACGGCGTCACCCGCGATGCTGGCTTCGACCCGGCCGCCCTCGACTCCGAGGCCGACGAGGCCCTGCTGGCAGCCCTCGCCCAGTTCCCCGCGCAGGTTGCGCAGGCGACCGAGCTGCGCGAGCCGCACCGCATCACCCGCTACCTCGAGTCCCTGGCTGCGACCTACCACGCCTGGTACGGCCAGTGCCGCGTGACGCCTCGCGGCGATGATCCGGTTGAGCCCGGCCACATCGCCCGCCTCTGGCTCAACGACGCGGTCACCCAGGTGCTGCGCACCGGCCTCGGCCTCCTCGGTGTGAGTGCCCCCGAGAGGATGTGACTCAGTGAGCGAGACGGCAAGCGTCGGTCCCCTCACCTGCCCGACCCCTGATGAGCGCCCCGACCTGTGGCCGTGGAGCGCTTCTCGGGAGGGTGGCGTGCTGCACGTGGGAGGCGTCGACCTGACCAGCGTCGCCGCCGACTTCGGCACGCCCACCTTCGTGCTTGACGTTGAGGCCCTGCGCGGCCGCGCCCGCGTGTGGGCTTCGGCGATGGCCGAGGAGTTCTGGGATGGATACGGCATGAACGGCGGCGACGCCTTCTACGCTGGCAAGGCCTTCCTAAGTGCCGACGTCGCGCGCCTTGTCGCCGCCGAGGGCCTGGGTGTCGACACCGCCTCGCTCGGAGAGCTGAGTCTGGCCCTGCGCGCCGGGGTGGACCCCGACCGTATCGGCCTGCACGGCAACAACAAGTCGGACGCGGAGATCCGCCTCGCCCTCGAGGCCGGCATCCACCGCATCTTCATCGACTCGATGGACGAGGTCTACCAGATCGAGCGCATCGCCGCTGACCTCGGCGTCGTCGCGCCCGTCATGGTGCGCCTGAAGTCCGGCATCCACGCGGGCGGCAACGAGTACATTGCGACCGCCCACGAGGATCAGAAGTTCGGCCTGTCCTTGGCCACCGGTCAGGCGTACGAGGCCGTGGCCGTGATCAAGGATGCGGCGCACCTGGATTTCCGGGGACTGCACAGCCACATCGGTTCCCAGATTTTTGGGACCGAGGCCTTTGCCGAGGCCGCGCGCATCGTCATCGACTTCGCGGCGCTCCTGAAGGCTGAGCTGGGCCTGGACGTTCCCGCCATCGACCTGGGCGGCGGCGTCGGCATTGCCTACACCGGGCAAGATCCGGTCCCGACCTCCCCGGTCGAGGTCGCCCGCGCCCTGGCAACCGTGGTGCGCGAGCGCTGCGCCCATCACGGCCTGCCGATCCCGCATGTGTCTGTCGAGCCCGGCCGCTCGATCGCTGGGCCGTCGATGGTCATGCTCTACCGCGTCGGCGTCGTCAAGGACATTTCCCTGGAAGACGGGGGAGTGCGCCGCTACGTGGCGATCGACGGCGGCATGTCGGATAACATCCGCACGGTGCTCTACGACGCGGCCTACACGGCGACGCTCGCTAACCGCGATCCCGCCGATGCATCTGAACTCGCGCGCTGCCGCATCGTCGGCAAGCACTGCGAGAGCGGCGACATCATCATCCGCGACATCGACCTGCCGGCTGACATTGCGGGCGGTGACCTGCTGGCCGTTCCCGCTGTGGGGGCATACGGCTACTCGATGGCCTCGAACTACAACATGCTGACGAAGCCGGGCGTGCTCGCTGTCGAGGACGGCGCGGCGCGCTGGTTCATCCGTCCGCAGACGGTCGACCATCTGCTGGCCCTCGACGCAGGCCTGGAGTAAACGTCGGCTTGCAACAAAACGAGCGACGAGACGGGGAGTGCCTACGGGCGCTCCCCGTCTCATATGCGGTGAATTGATGGAGTCTTGGAGGACGGACTTAGGTAAGCCCTAGGGTTTTTGTTGTTACTGACAAACTCTAGGATGATGGGTGCAGCTGTGAATACAGTCAAAATCCTGACAGTGACAATCGAAAGTCGAGGAACTATGCGCCGCACTGCCGCACGCATCGGCATCGTCGCCGCTCTCGCCCCTGTCCATGGGCGTGGCCGCGGTGAACGCCCCCTCCGCCCGTGCTGAGGAGCCCGGACTCGTCTCCGCAGCCCGCGCTGACACCGACGAGATGAACTACGCGATCAACCTCGCTGGGCACGAACCCCGAGGACCTTCAGCGGGCCCTCGCCCTCGTCCCAGGAGCGGCGGTGCCGCCCTGGCCTCGTACCCGGAGATCGGCACCTTCTTCGCGCAGAGTGCCACGCCCTCGTTCGCGCCCGACCTGGCAGCCGCCCTGCGACAGGCCGGTATCTCCATCCACTCGATCGGCCCGACCCGCGTGGCCCCCGTCCTCTACTACGAGCGCGTCGAGCTGCCCACCGACAAGAAGGACGAGGCCCCGCAGTCCGGCGCGGCAGGCGGTCTGAACGCGATGCGCGACGAGACCGCGAGCGCTGCCCTCGCTGAAGCGAACGAGGAGATCTTCAACTGGGGTGCCGTCGCCATGCACGCGCGCGAGGCCGAGGCAGTCAACGTCAAGCGCGCCCCCGTGACCGTCGCGGTCGTTGACTCCGGCGTTGAGGATACGCATCCCGACCTGGAGGGGCGCGTCGATACGTCGCGTTCTGTGAAGTGCTCGATCAACGGCGTTGCCACGCAGGACTTCTACGGGTGGCGTGATGAGTTCTACCACGGCACGCACGTCGCGGGCATTATCGCTGCCAACCACAATGACATTGGTATCGACGGCATCGCCCCTGAGTCGACCATCGTCGCCATTCAGGCGACCAACGACAACCGCCTCATCTACCCCGAGTACGTGACCTGTGCGTTCATGTGGGCGGCGAGCCACGGGGTGGACGTCGTGAATAACTCCTACTCGATGGACCCGTGGGTCTATTGGAGTCCGACCGACCCCGAGCAGGCTGCGGGCCTTGAGGCGGCCACGAGGTCGATCAAGTACGCGCAGGACAAGGGCCTGGCTGTGATCGCGGCGGCCGGTAACGAGGGCGTCGACATTGATAACCCGACGATCGACAACGGGTCCCCGACGGACGTGCCCACGCCGACGAAGAATCGTGCAGTGAAGGGCAGTATCCGCGTTCCCTCCATGCTCGATGGAGTTGCTCAGGTGAGCGCGGTTGGTCAGGCGTACAACGTGAAGCCGGGCCTGTCCCTGGGCCGCGCTGAGTTCTCCAACTACGGTCAGACGATCGACTTTGCCGCCCCGGGCGACCAGATCTACTCCACGGCCACGACGCTCTTCTACCGCAGCGGCTACGCCGTCGCCGACGGCACGTCCATGGCGACCCCGCACGTGTCGGGCGTCGCGGCACTCATTAAGTCGGTGCACCCGGAGCTTACGGGCGCCCAGGTCATCGACCTGATGAAGAAGCAGGCCGCTGCCAACTATGGACGTCTCAACGCTCCCATCGACGGCAAGGAGTACCGCGGTTACGGCTTCCTCGACGCCCTCGACGCGGTGTCGGGTGGTCAGGATCAGGCCGACGAGGCCAAGGCTGGCGCGTGGGTCAATGATGCGGTCGGCTGGTGGTACCGCTACGAGGATGGAACCTACCCGGCGTCGACCTCGGTTCAGATCGGCGGAGCAACCTATCGTTTCGACGCGCGCGGATACATGGTGACCGGGTGGGTCCGTGAGGCAGGCCAGTGGTTCTTCCACCAGGCCTCGGGTGCGCAGGCCTCGGGGTGGAGGCAGGTCGAGGGCACCTGGTACTACCTGGATCCGGCCACGGGAGCGATGGCAACGGGCTGGGTGTTCGTCAATGGCACCTGGTACTACCTCAGCGCTTCGGGTGCAATGGCTACCGGCTGGGTTCGCGATGGATCCGCCTGGTACTACCTCACGCCCTCCGGCGGCATGGCGATCGGGTGGCTGCATGAGGGAGATTCCTGGTACTACCTGAGCAGCTCCGGAGCGATGGCCACCGGTACCCAGCAGGTAGACGGGACGACCTACACCTTCGGTCCGGATGGGCGCATGCGGTAACCGACCGTTCCCACGTGTCAAGGCGGGGCTGTGCACCTGAGGGTGCGCAGCCCCGCCTTACTGTCGTGAGGAGTGAACGCTGGCGGGCAGGGGAGTAGTTACTTGAAATTCTTGCCTCTGGCCAGGTGTTGACCAGTTTAAGCGACGCTAAATTGTGGCGAGTGACAAACTAAAGCATGATAGTTCTGATGAGTACATTGTCGTACTCGCCAGACCCACAACTGAAAGTCGAGGAACCATGCGCCGCAATGCTGCACGCATCGGGCTCGCCGCTGCCCTCGCCCTGTCCATGGGCGTGGCCACAGCGACCGCCCCACCCACCCGGGCAGACGATCATACCGGCCTCATCGCGCCCGCTCGCGCCAGCGCCGGCCTGATGAACTACGCCATCAACCTCAGCCCTCAGGCCAGCGCCGAGGACCTCGCGCGCGCGACCTCGCTGGTCGCATCCGCCGGTGGCGTCACGCTGGCCTCCTACCCGGAGCTCGGGACGTTCTTTGCCCAGAGTGAGTCGGCTTCGTTCGCCCCGGACCTGGCCGCAGCCCTGGCGAAGGCCGGAATTTTCGTGCACTCGGTGGGCCCGACGCGCGTGGCCGCCGTGCCCGAGGGGAGCGCCAGGCCGCCCCGGACCCGCAGCCCGGCCCGCAGTCCGGCGAGGCGAGCCCGGCTCAGTCCGGAGCCCAGTCGGGTGGCCCGTCCTCTCTACGTGGACAGGGACGCGACCGAGGCCGATAAGCCCGAGGAGGTCGTCAACTGGGGTGCCCAGGCGATGAGCGCCACCGACGCGGCGGCCGTGCCGATTGCGCACGCGCCCGTCACGGTCGGTGTCATCGACACCGGCATCGACGACACGCACCCCGACCTCGTGGGGCGCGTCGACACCTCCCGTTCCGTCTCCTGCGGGCACAACGGCATCCCTCTCAGGCATACGGATCCTGGCGTGACGACTACTTCCACGGCACGCACGTCGCGGGTATTATCGCCGCCAACCACAACGGCATCGGCATCGACGGTATCGCGCCGACCGCGACCCTCGTGTCCATCAAGGCCTCCAACGACGAGCAGCTCATGTACCCCGAGTACGTGACCTGCGGCTTCATGTGGGCCGCCAGCCACGGTGTTGACATCGTCAACAACTCTTACTCGATGGACCCGTGGGTCTACTGGAGCCCGAGCGATCCCGAGCAGGCCGCCAGCCTCGAGGCCGCGACCCGCGCCATCGCCTACGCGCAGGGCAGGGGCTGGCCGTCATTGCCTCGGCGGGCAACGACGGCATGGACAACGACAACGTGACGACCGACAGCGGGTCGCCGACCGACCTTGACGCCCCGATCAAGGACCGCCCTGTGAAGAACGGCGTGAAGGTCCCCGCCATGGTCGAGGGGGTCAGTCAGGTCAGCGCCGCCACGCGCACCAACGTCGAGACCAAGCCCGAATGGGCGAACCTCAAGCGCGCCGACTTCTCCAACTACGGCAAGAGCGTCGACTTTACTGCTCCGGGGCAGGACATCTACTCGACCGTACCCTACGGCGATTTTCTCCTCCGGCTACGCCAAGACCAGCGGCACCTCCATGGCCACGCCCCACATCACGGGCATTGCCGCGCTCATTAAGTCGATCCACCCGGGATTCCAGGCCAAGCAGATCACCGACCTCATGCGCAAGCAGGCTGCCATGGAATACACGCGTCTGGAAGCGCCCGAGGACGGCAAGGAATTCCGCGGCTACGGCTTCATCAACGCGCTGACCACCATGCGCCGCGACCAGCCCCAGCCGACCGTCCAGACCCTGCAGTACCGGGTCGGCAAGGGCGAATGGAAGGACGTGCACGGAGCAACCCCTGCTAGCCGGCCCCGTCACCTTCTACACCGAGGCGATCGCCCCGATCAGCCACCTGCACATGGACGTTGCCGGCCTGGCATCCGTCGACCGCGACGGCTCGGGCAAGTACTTCGACGATGCCCTGGGTGCCTCGATCGAGAACGTGGACCTCAGCGCACTGCTGCCCGAGGGCACGGACTCGGTGACCGCCCGCGTCCAGGTCAGCGCCACCGGCATCAACTTCGATCGCCAGGCTGACGACGACACGGGCCGCGAGGCCGTCTTCACCGTCTCGCGCGCCCTGAACGCCGCCGTCACCCCGGCCCCCGCGCCCGATACGGACGCGACGCCCGCGCCGGCTGGCCCCGCCACAGCTGGCATCACCGCTCCCGCGCGCAGCAACGACCAGCTGCCCGCCAACTACGCGGTCAACCTGCCCAAGGGCACCGATAACGCCGCCTTCCAGCGTGCGGCGGCCCAGGCCTCGTTCCTGGGGGGCCTCGTCCTGGCCCAGTACCCGGCCTTCGGCACGTTCTTCGTGCAGTCCGCGTCGCCCACCTTCTCGCCCGACCTGGGCGCGGTGCTCGTGAAGGAGGGCATCAGCTACGACTCGATCGGCCCGACCCGCCAGGCGCCCGTCGGCGGTAACGAGGCCGTGGTCCCCATCTCCTACGAAACCCGAGTCGCGGCGGACGCGGCGATTGCGGCCGCACCCCGCTCGCAGGGCGCACAGGGAGACCAGGATGCGGCCCTCACCCCGGACCCGCAGACCGGCAACGGATGGCACCTCCAGGCCCTGCGCGCTCTCGAGGCGCAGGACGTGGACGTCATGCGCGCGCCCGTCACGGTGGGCATCATGGACCAGTCCGTCGATGACACCGTGCCGGACCTGGTCGGACAGGTCGACCACGACAAGTCCGTGTCCTGCTCGTTCAACGGCATCCCGAACCGCGACCCCGCCGCCTGGCGCTGGGACGACGCCACCCACGGCACGCACGTGGCCGGTTCGATCGCCGCGAAGCACGATGGTGTGGGCGTGGACGGCGTGAACCCGACGCTGCGCATCGCCGCGATCAACGTGGCCTCGCGTAACGGCGGATTCTTCTACCCCGAGTACATCGTGTGTGGCTTCGTGTGGGCCGCTGAGCACGGCATTTCGGTCACCAATGGGTCGTACTACGTGGACCCGTGGAAGTACTGGCTCCCCAACGACCCGGAGCAGGCCGCGGGCCAGGAGGCCGTGCAGCGCGCGGTCGACTACGCGACCTCGAAGGACGTCATCAACGTCGTGGCCGCTGGTAACTTCTCGACCGACCTGGACAACCTGCCCACGACCGACAACTCGGCTCCCGGCGACACCTGGGGTGCGCATGAGCGCGATGTGACGGGCGCCGTCTACATGCCGCCGAAGCTGCGCGGCACGCTCTCCGTGTCCGCCCTGCAGCTGCCCGAGGGTGCCGACCCCGCAACCGGCGTGCTCGAGCCGGCCTCTTGGTCGAACTGGGGTGCGAACAGCATCGACTTCGCCGCCCCTGGCGCGAAGATCTACGCGCCGCTGACGAGCTGGTACGGCAAGGCCTACGGCAACCTGTACGGCACCTCGCAGGCATCGCCTCTGGCAGCCGCCGTCATCGCGACGCTGCGCCAGGTCCACCCGGAGATGAACGCCGAGCAGATCATCGCCCTGGCCAAGAAGCAGGCGGGGGATCCGTCGAACTGGGATCGCCTCAAGCCCGTCGAGGGCCGCGAGTACCGGGGCGCGGGCCTGCCCAACGCCTTGGATGCTGTCCTCAAGGACCAGACGAAGCCCGTCATCGGCAGCGTCGAGTACTCGACGGATGGCACCACCTGGCAGCCGCTGGCGGGGGAGAGCGTCGCCGGACGTGTCTCCATCCGTGTGACGGTGACCGGTCCGGTGACCTCTGCGCGTCTCCTCGTCGGTGAGCGCGAGGTTGCGACCGGTGTGGGTAACGGCGCCTTCGAGGGCAACTCGGTGACGCTGCAGGCCGACGGCGTGGACGTGTCCCACCCGAACGGCACGGGACGCTTCGCGGGTGCCGCGACGGTCACGGTCGAGGCCATGGGCCGCAACAATGACGCCCGCGCCGACGACGACGCAACGCTCCAGGTTCCCTTCACGGTCAGCACCGACCAGGTCGGTCCCGACGAGGCCCGCTCGGGCCGCTGGGTGTCCGGCGTGTTCGGCTGGTGGTGGCGCTACGAGGACGGCACCTACCCGACCTCGACGCAGCTGCGCATCGATGGGGCGATCTACCGCTTCGATGCCCGCGGGTACATGGTGACCGGCTGGGTCAGCGAGGGTGGCCACTGGTTCTACTACGGCCCCTCCGGCGGCCAGGCCGCAGGCTGGGTGCAGGTGCGTGGAACCTGGTACTACCTGGATCCCATCAGCGGCGAGATGGCCAGCGGATGGACCAAGGTGCGCGACACCTGGTACTACCTGGGCTCCTCGGGCGCGATGCGCACCGGATGGATGCGTGAGGGCTCCACCTGGTACTACTTGGCCGATTCCGGTGCGATGACCACGGGCTGGGCGCGCATCGGATCCTCCTGGTACCACTTCGCCCCCTCCGGCGCGATGAGCACCGGCTGGGTGAAGGATGACGGCTCCTGGTTCTACCTCTCCTCCTCCGGGGCGATGGTGACCGGGGCGCGCTGGATCGACGGCACGCGCTACGTGTTCGACGACGAGGGCCGCCTCCAGGAGTAGGTATCACGAGGCCGGGGTTCCTTCCCGGTTGAGGGCTCAGGGGCCGCGCACGATGTCTCGTGCGCGGCTCCTCGTGTGTGGGGAGGGTGTTTTCCTTGTTGGATCGCCATTATGAAGAATTAATAGTGCGGGGCGAGAATTTCGTATACGATATTCACTATGAGTGAGCGTCTTCTTCATGGAAAGCCCGTCAGTGATGAGCAGATTCAAGCGTGGGCTGATGAGGCTGAGCGCGGCTATGACCTGACCAAGCTGGCGCCCCCGCGTCCGGGCCGTCCTTCCGTCGGGAAGGGACCGGGAGTGGCCGTCACGGTGCGTTTGGATGAGCAGACGCTCAGCGCGCTGATGGAACGTGCTGCCTCTGAGGGGATCGATAGCCGTTCCGACGCGATACGTGCTGCGGTGCGTGAGTGGACCCATGTCGCCTAGACTGCACGCCAGTGCGCGCAAGCATTTTGGGCGCGACCGGCTCACCGATGAGTCCGTCCTGTATGCCTATGAGCATGCCCTGAACTCTCGACCCCTCGATGATGAGGATGACCCCAGGCGGTGGCTCGTGGTGGGTATTGATCAATCTGGACGCGTTCTGGAAATGGTCGTCTTGTATTTTGACAGTGGCGGTGAACTCCTCATTCATGCGATGAAGGCACGTCTGCAATTTCTAGAGGAACTTCGATAGTCCCTTTCTCGCAGCCTCCTGGCGCGAGAATGCCTTCAACGAATGTGGCTGCCCTCCGACCTGCACAGGGGGGGCGATCGGAGGACAGCCGTGCAACAGTGCCGCTCTGTTACCCCATGCCCGTCGATGTAAAGCCCGCCTTCTCGGGCGTCGTGCCCAGGCGCGTGGCGATGAGCTCGTTGTCCTGATCGGACGCGAGGTCGCGGACCCACGAGGCGTAGGTGGCCTCGTCGGCGTGGAACTCCTGCGTGAGTGGGTTTCGCCGCTTGGAGACGATCGTGCGCACGTGCGCGGCGAACACCCACACGTTCGCCACCAGGGCGGCCGCCGAGAGGATGAACATCGCCCAGGGGTTGTGGGCGCTGCGGTGGGTAACATCGAATCCTGCATGAAATGCGGGAACGTGAGCACGACCGCCGACCACAGCGTGAGCGTGTACGCGCGGTATTGGATCCACGCGCCTCGCCCAACCTTCATGAGCGCAGGGATCGTGCACGAGGCCAGTAGCGCCACGCCCGAGTACCACGCGCGGTCCAACTACACGTGGTATTGCACGCTCGCCCTGCTGCTGGCTTGTACGATCCCGGCGTTCACCTGGGCGAAGGGCCAGTGGATCTGGTTCCGCTGCTTCACCCTGGTTTTCTGGATCTCCGTGAATACGCTCCTGCCCGAGGTCCTGGTGCCGCCCTCCGACATCTTCAACTTCGCGATGATGGACCCGCGCGCGAACGTTGCGTGTGCGGTGCTCGCGCTCGCGGCGAACGTCGCGCTGTTCGCCTACTGGCTGTACAAGATCGTGGTGTTTATGAGGAATCCGATCACGGGGGTCCTGTATTGCGAGCTGGCGGAGTTCCGCACGATCGTGCGCGAGTACTGCGACGATAGGGACAAGTACTTCCTGGTGGATTGCATCCCGGAGACGCCGGAGGAGTTGGGTTTCGAGCCCGACTCTCCCACACTGCCCGCGGACGGCTACGCGGCGTGGATGCCGTGGTGGAGGGGAGAAGACAGGCGGGGTCCGTCTAAGCGGCCCTCGGGTTCACGGCCGTAGCTGCCCTTCGCGTACATCGTTGACGTGGCCTCCCCGGGTGTACCGGGGAGGCCACGGTTGGGCTCGGGAAGCTCCGGCATGGGTCGTGCCTTGGGAGTGCTACCAAAAAATCGAATGCTTACGAGACAGTGAGCTTATCAAGTCATGTATTCCACTTCTCGAACGACTCATAGATAGGGACAACTACCGATCCGTCCCGGTGTACAAACGTATGAAATAATGCGAATATCCGATGGCATGCAACGCTGACAAAGGTTGCGTGTATGCCGGTATCCGCAGAGCGTGCGATGTGAAATCATGCGAAAACTGTAGGAGTCGAGACAGTGCGAAAGGCCTGTGCTGCACGTCTTAAACAGCGCCCAAACTGATAAATCATCCGCTGAAAGAAACATGCTAGGGTAGAAATCTACTAGTAATATAGGGAACTATGTGCGGCTTGAAAGAAGAAAGAATGTAATTATGTTGCACAAGGAGTTGATAGCGTAAAACTGTCGGCAAGGTGACGGGGATCGCTGAAGTCAATCGCGAACTATTAAAAATGTGTCATGTCTACTCGAAAAAACCGCCTTCCGGCCGAGTGATCGGCCGGAAGGGGGAGGGGAACTGAGCTGCTGGAAATGCTGTGTTCAGATCGTCATCTGCGTGTTCGAGTGCATCTTGATAGTATAGCGCCTTATAAAACTACTTGATGAATAGTAAAGGCTGATGAAGGCAAAATGCTCTCGATCCGAATCCGGATCAATTTCAATGCTAAATTGTCCAGATTTCCGAGGCAGCAAGTTGTGTGAGGTAGCTCAGGCGTTCTTCAAGGTCTTCGGATGAAATTGAAGACTTTGGTTCTTCTAACCATTGTTGAAGGATTGGGTCAATATAGTGAACTACTTGACGAAGCATTTCTCTCTTCTCTGAAAATGGTTCAGGAAGTGTTGAATTAACATTCCGATTCAAAACGAGAAGATTGCCAAGCCTGTGAACGTCTAGTGGCAGGCCATCGCTATTGGCTTCACGATCTCCAAGTATATGCTCGATGCTGTAGTTATCTGGGTGGTGGGGAATGCCGCGGTCAATTTTATGAGCGTGTTGTCCTAGCTTGATGAGAACGTATCTCATGATTGCAGGTTTCGTATTCCCCTTCGGCCTCTTTCCTTTATTGGTATAGAAGAGGTCTCTGAAAACCAGTTCGCGGGCAGCCTGTTCTGAAGGGATTCTGCTCTTCAAGTATTCGATCACCTCGTTGACTGCGTTGATAGTCTTGTTTTGATTTGTTGCATTGTGAATATTGAGGGCATGTCGCGCAAAAAGCTCCCCGATGCGCCCATTCCTCTTGTCCTTGACGCTGTAAAAATAGAACACTTCAAGTGCGTGACATAGTGCTATTAGGTGCTTCTTTTGTAGATGGCGAACTTTGTATTTGCGCATTGTGCTGAGTAGTAGTGGATAATGTGCAGTCACTTTGAAAATTGCAAGAGCGCGTAGGGTGTCAACAACCTCGGGAATTGCCTGTGGTGAGCGTGATCTACTGGCTTTCGTGGGAGTGATATTCTCATCATCGAATAGACTGTAAAGCTCATAGTCTTCATGTAGATCATGAAGATAGTCGGCCGTCCTCACTTGACCGTCATCGAAAGCGTTTGCAACTTTCGCATAAAAATCGCGTTGTGTTGTGAGTGGGTGTCGTGAAAACCAGGAATGGCGAATGAACTTTCCGGGTTGTCTTTCTGCTTCGATGGGGTTAGGTTCGTCATCAAGTTCTGATGCCAGTTTGCAAATTTGTTTCCAGTCATCACTGATTACTTTTGGATCATCATCTGCTTTTGCTCCCTTTCTGATCAGAAGATTTTTTTGATCATATCCTCTGTTGAGAGTGGCATGCCTCGTGCGTTAAGTGTTTCGAAGATGATCGAAGCGCTGACTTCGTTGGGCGTTTCAATTTGGACAATTGTGGAGGTGAGAAGTTTTTTTCTGATTTCGATGATTTTTAAGAGTGAGCTTTCAGTGCTGAGGTCTTCGAGAGTAGATTCAAGTTGCCTTGTGAAGAACTTGTAAGCGTTTTCAATGGCCTGATTGTGGCCTTTGTTTATTGTCGGATCAATAGAAAGAGTTTTGTTAATCACTTTCTTGTAGTAGTAATCTTCGGAGTTGATTGTTGCATACATTGTGCCGTGATCTTCATGACGCCTCACTAAGTAGGCGTGCGTGAAACTCTGTTGTTCGCGCAAGTCCTCTAGAAGGCTTCCCTGTTGATCAATCTTTTGCTCTCGTGTTTTGTTTTCAAGTTTGTCGATCTGGTCGCGGAGGGCTGCTAGAAGTATTTGGCTCGTAGTGAGGCGCTGTTGTCCGTCGATGATCCCGTACTTGTCGGGGTGATTGTCGCCTTTTTCTACGAAGTATATGACTGTTGCGCCCAAAAAGTGATTGCTTGGTTCATTTGGTGTGTGTTCTTTCGTAATGTCATTCCAGAATTCGGATAGGTTTTTGTCGTCCCAACTGTAGCTGCGTTGGATTTCAGGAAGAATATAACGATAGTTTGTGAAACACTTTTTTATCTCGAGGCTATTTGTTTCAATTTTTCCAATGTCTGTTGCTGTAGTCGTCGTCATCTTCTGCTCCTGGTTGGACTAGGTCATTTAGTGTTTCATGGTCGAATCTTGTGATACGGAACTTTGTTGGCTACGGTGCCTCCGATCACTCGCGTGTGACTGATGTCTCCAATCCTAACACGACTGTCGCGATAGGTCATGCGTAACTGTTAAGTTATCTGACATATTGAACAATACAAGGTAAATAGCGGTAATCCATTGTTAAGACAATCAATTTAATTGCTAGGTATTTTTTTCAACTCTTCAAACTGTCTAATTGATTGGTGGGTTGATTCCGGTTGGCCGACGGATGATGTGCGGAGAGGGGTGTGGGGGAGGAGTTGGTCCTCAGTAAGTTCTCAACCTCTCCATTTCTTCACCAAAAGGTCAAGAATTCTTAAATTGTGAAACCCTCTAGGAGGTTAGCGACAAACCTTGAGACGATGGAGCAATGGCGTGCCATCCGGAAAGCCCCGGAGACGCGCCCCCATCCGTACAGAAACGAGGAACAATGATGCATCAACGCTCATGGAAGACCCTCATCGCGGGAGGAGCCGCCCTCGCGGCCGGCCTGACGATGACTGCGCTCGGCGCTCCCGCACACGCGGCCGGCGTCCCGGGGATCACCTCCGATGCCCGCGCCCGCGACGAGGTGATGAACTACGCGGTCAACCTGCCGGCCGACGCAACTCGCTACGACTTCAATGCGGCCGTGTCCAAGGCCTCGGAGAACGGCGTGGTTCTGGCCCAGTACCCCGAATTCAACACCTTCTTCGTCCAGTCGGTGAAGGCCTCCTTCGCTCCGACGCTCGGCAAGAGCCTCGTCGACGCCGGCATCTCCTACCACTCGATTGGCCCCACCCGTTACAAGACGGTCACCGGCGCCGAGGTGCGTACCGACCAGCCGCAGACCACCACCGCTGAAGCCAATGCTGTCGCCGACGCCGCGGGCACGCACCCGACCGGCCTGGCCGCCGACTCCCAGCTCAACGACTTCGTTCCCGACGAGGGCGACGCCAACGCCTGGGGCCTGGCCGCCATCGGCGCGATCGACGCGCAGCAGGTCGACGTCCCCCGCGAGAAGGTCACCGTCGGCGTCATGGACACCGGCATCGACCCCGATCACAAGGACCTGAAGGAGCACCTGGACGCCGATCGTTCCGTGGGCTGCCAGGTCAACGGCATCCCCAACACGGACCCCGCCGCCTGGAAGGATGACCACTACCACGGCACGCACGTCGCGGGCACGATCGCAGCCGCGCACAACGCCTACGGCGTGGACGGCGTCGCCCCCGACGCGACGATCGTCGCCATCAAGGTGTCGAACGAGGCCGGCTCCTTCTACCCCGAGTACGTGGCCTGCGGCTTCGACTGGGCCGCCGAGCACGACATCGACGTGACGAACTCCAGCTACTACATGGACCCCTACGCCTTCTGGATGCCCAACGAGGGCTCGCAGGCCGCGGGTCTTGAGGCCGCCTCGCGCGCGATCCGCTACGCGAAGGACCTTGGTGTCGTCAGCATCGCCGCCGAAGGCAACGACAACGACGACCACGACAACCCGACGATCGACAAGGCTTCGCCCAACGACGTCGAGGGCGCCGCCGCAGAGCGCAACGTTGAGGGCGGCATCGACGTGCCCGCGATGCTCAACGACTCTGTCGTGTCCGTGTCCGCCCTGGCCCTGCCCACCGGCACGGACCCCGCGACGGCTAAGCTCGAACGCTCCGGCTTCTCCAACTACGGTAAGAACTCCGTCGACGTGGCAGCCCCCGGCTCGCGCATTTGGTCGACGGTGCCCACCTGGAAGAAGAACCCGCCCTTCGGTTACCTGTCCGGCACCTCGATGGCCTCCCCGCACGCAGCCGGGGTGGCCGCGCTGATCAAGCAGATTCACCCGGACTACACCGCCGATCAGACGATCGACCTGCTCAAGAAGCAGGCCGGCTACACCTACGACCGCCTCGCCGAGCCGACGGACGGCAAGGAATACCGCGGCGCCGGCCTCGTCAACGCCCTGGCTGCCGTCCTCAAGGACCAGCCGCAGCCGGTCCTCGGCCCCGTTGAATACTCCCGCGACGGCGCCACCGACTGGCGTCCGCTGGCCGACGCCAACCTGTCGGGTACCTTCTACGTGCGCGCCACGGTCGGCGGCCCCGTCACCAACGCCTCCCTGAAGGTCGCCGACAAGGAAGCGGTGAGCGCCACCGGAACCGGTGCCTTCGAGAACAACGAGGTCACGCTCGTCGCCGGACCCTACGCGGCCACGGACCTGATGACCGACGCCCCCCACGTCGAGGTGACCGTCAGCGCTGAGGGGCCGCAACAAGGACGCGCGCGCCGACGACGACGTGAAGGACACCATCTACTTCCACGTGGATGAGTCCGTGCACGATAACGGTGCCTGGGTCAACAGCGATGGCGGCTGGAAGTACTGCTACGGCAACAGCTCCTGCGCCCGCAACAAGTCCATCGTGATCGACGGGGAAACCTACTACTTCAACGACGACGCCGTGATGGCGACCGGCTGGGTCAGCTTCGACTCGGCGTGGCACTGGATGAACTCCTCCGGCCGCATGGCCAAGGGCTGGACCAAGGTCGGCGGCGCCTGGTACTACCTCGACCCCAAGACCGGCGCGATGGCCACCGGCTGGACCAACGTGGGTGGCACCTGGTACTACCTGAACGCCTCGGGCGCGATGGCCACCGGCTGGGTCCAGGTCAACGGTTCCTGGTACTACCTGAACGGCAACGGCTCCATGGCCACCGGCTGGACAGCCGTCAACGGCAAGTGGTACTACCTGACCGGCAACGGTGCGATGGCGATCGGCTGGGTCAACGACGGCGGCACCTGGTACTACCTTGACGCCTCGGGCAAGATGGTGACCGGCTGGGTCTCCATCGACGGCACGCGCTACCACTTCGCGCCCTCCGGCGCGTGGCTCGGCTGAGCCACAAGGGGACGAGGCCGGGGCTGGGACGCTCCGGCCTCAAACCCCGCGCTGAGCGCGCCGACGCCGATCGTGCCTGACGCGATGCTCAACTGAAGACAAACAGGGGCGGGTCCGAACCTAGCGTTCGGACCCGCCCCGCTGTTCCCTCACGCGTCCCGGGAGGGATCCGGGCGCGCCCCCACTGGTGCCCAGGGGCGCGATGGGCTCTCAGCCCAGGGAGTCGAAGAGGACCTGCAGGCCCTCGCCCATGGTCGGGTGAGCGATCGGCAGGGAAGCGCAGCTGCTCGTAGGTCAGGCCGCCGGCCATGGCGACGTGCACGGCCGTGATGACCTCGGAGACGTTCGGGCCGATCAGCGTGGCGCCCAGGATCTGGTGCGTGTTCGCATCCACGACGGCCTTCCAGAAGCCCTCGCCCGCGTAGCGCATCGTCTTGGCGCGCGGAATCGCGGCCGTGGGAACCTTGGCGATACGCACGTCCAGGCCGGCCTCGCGGGCCTCACCCTCGGACAGGCCGATGCGCGCCAGCTCGGGGGTGGCGAACACGGCGTAGGGGATCGTGCGGCCCTTCGTAGTGGTGGTCGCCTCGTCCAGGGACGCGCCGGTCAGCTGCGCGCGGATGATGCGGAAGTCGGACCAGGACGCGTGCGTGAACATGGGGGTGCCCGCGCAGTCGCCGGCCGCCCACACGCCCTCAGCAGAGGTGCGCAGGTGCTCATCCACCGCGACGAAACCGCGATCGGTCAGCTCAACCCCGGCCTCGTCCAGGCCGATGCCGTCCGTGTTGGGAACGCGGCCCACGGCCACGAGGACTGCCTCGGCGGACACCGTGGAGCCATCGGAGAGCGTCAGGGTGGTCGTGTTGCCCTCGCGCGAGGCGGACTCAGCGCGGCCGGGAACGATGCGCACGCCGGCGGCCTCCAGGCCAGCCTCGACGACGCGGGCGGCGTCCTCGTCCTCGCGAGGCAGCACGTGATCACCCGAGGAGATGAGCGTGACGTCCACGCCGAATGTCGCCATCATCGACGCGAACTCCACGCCGATGTAACCGGCGCCGATGATCGCCAGGGAGGAGGGGAGCTCCTCGAGGCGCAGGATCTCTTCGTTCGTCCACGCGCCCGACTCCCACAGGCCGGGGATCGCGGGACGCGCCGGACGCGAACCCAGGTTGATGAGGACGCGCTCGCCACGAATCGTGCGCTCGCCGCCGTCCTCCAGGGCGATGGTGACTGTGCGCTCGCCCGTGAAGCGAGCCTCGCCGCGAATGAAGTCCAGGCCGGGGGCGGCGAACATCGTCTCGTGCGCGCCGACCATGGCGCCAACGATGCCCTCCTTGTGAGCGCGAAGCTTGGCCAGGTCCACGCGCGCGCCCTCGGTGCCGACCACGCCGAACGCCTCGTCCGAGCGGGCATCGCTCAGGCGACGAGCCGAGTTGACCAGCGACTTCGTGGGGATGCAGGCGACGTTAATGCAGGTGCCGCCGACGAACTGGCGCTCCACCATGGCGACCTTCCAGCCCGCCTTCGCGCGCTCCATCGCGAGGGACTTTCCGGCCTTGCCGCCGCCGACAACCAGCAGGTCGACGTTCTCGATTGCGTTCGTGGACATGTTTCTCCTTGGGTAGTAGAGGGTTACCTATCTCAACGCGCCGTGCCTGGATCTATTCCAACAGGTGGTCAATCATCGGGTGCGCATTATCACGTCGAGACGGCCATATGACGCTCGTTTGGCCGGTGTAAAGGAACGAAGGCTCACATAGTGATCGCGCCGTTCGTTCAAACCCCCTTCGGCATGCTTAGATTAGGGGTATGAGGGCTCTAGAAATTGGTGATTTCAAAGAGGATGTGGGGGCCGCCCTGGCGCGCGCCTCATCCGGTGAAGTCGTCACGCTCACAGAGGAAGGCCAGCCCGTCGCCGAGCTGGGTCCCGTGCGCATGTCGACCTACGCGCAGCTGCGCGAACTGGGCCTTGAGCGCCCCGCTATGACGGACCTCGACGCCTACCAGATGCCATCCAAGAACCTGCCCGACGGGCGGGGGATCGTCGGCAAGCTGGACGATTGATTGCCCGGCGCGGGGGGAGCCGCCGGCTACCCCCGGCGCTTGGCGCGGTTCGTGGGCTCCGCGTGCAGCGGGTCCTCGGGCCACGGATGCTTCGGATAGCGCCCGCGTAGCTGGGCGCGCACGTCCCGATACGGCCCCGCCCAAAACGACGTCAGGTCAGAGGTAACAGCAGCGGGGCGACCCGCCGGATCCGTCAGATGCAGCACCAGGGGAACGCGCCCGTCCACCAGTCGGGGCGTGTCCGTCCACCCGAACGCCTGCTGGACGCGCAGCGTCAGCACCGGGTGCGCACCGCTCCAGTCGATGGGATGCGTCCCTCCGGAAGGAATCGGCATCTTTTCTGGCGCCAGTTCGTCGAGACGTGCAGCGTCAGGCCACGGCAGCATCGAGCGCAGCGCGTCGAGCATCGACACGTTACTCAAGGAACCACCCTGTGCGAGGCGCTTTGCCCAGGGGAGGAGCCACTCGTGGGCGTTGCCCGCGAGGGCCTCATCCGACACGTCCGGCCACGGATCGCCGAGCACCTCGTGGAGCACCCGCATGCGCTCGCGCAGGGACGAGGCCTCCTTCCCCCAGCCCAGATCGCCCAGCCCGCGCGCGGCCAGGTGATCGGCCACCAGCGCGACCGCCTCGTCTTCGCTCAGGGACGAGGCCGGGGTGCTCTTCAGGGGGATAGCTCCCAGGGCGCGCGTGCGGGTCGCACGCAAGGCGCCCTTGTCGATGGAGGCCTGCGTGCGGGTTTCCAGCAGTGCCGCGCCCGCCGCCAGGGCGTCCTCCTCCGACAGCGGGACCGCCGCGAGAATACGCGCGTGGCGCGAGGCCGGCGCCCGGTCAATCGAAGCCACGGCAAGCCACTCCTGCCCCTCAAGGGGAGAGCCCTGCGGCAGCTCGGCGCCCACGCCGCCCGCTAGAATGTAGGCCGCGGACCCCGCGCGGCGCCGCGCGATCCACTCCGGGTAGGCTAGCGCGCACGTCAGGGCCAGCTCGTCCTCCCGCGTGCGCGAGCCTGCCTGCTGGTGCGTAGCCACAACGGACGCGAGGGCGTCGTCCGGTGCGGAAGCCGGCAGACGCTGAGCCAGGCGCTCCAAGCGCGCCCGCGTCTCCTTCACCCGCGCCGCCTGCGCGTGCGTGCCTGCCGCGCCACTGGCGCCACCGCGACCCAGCCGACGCTCCAGCACACCCAGGTCAGCCCCCGGAACGCGCAGGTCCTCCGACAGGAGGGCCACAAAACGCGCCGCCTTCGACGCCCCCAGGATCGCGCTCGACGCCAGGAGAGCCCTACCCAAGGGCGGGTCCAACGGAAGCGACGCCAGCGTGCGGCCGAGAGCGGTGGCGGCCCCGGCCTCGTCGACGGCACCCAGGGATGACAGGCGCTGCCCGGCGGCCTCCCACGTGCCCGCGGGTGGAGCATCGAGCAGGGAGAGTTCCTCCACCGGGGTGCCCCACGAGGCAACCTGGAGGCGTGCGTCCGTCAGGTCCTGCGTGGCGATGCCCGGCGCGGACTGCGCGGGCCTGCGGGCCACGTCCACCGCATCCATGACGCGCACGGCGATGCCCGGGCCTGTGCGAGCGGCGCGTCCCGCACGCTGCTCGAGGCGGGCGAGGGCCGCTGGAACGGTCACGAGAGGAGAGGGAACGCCCGCGTCGAAGCGCGGCCTCGTGCGAGCCCCGCATCCACGACGACGGACACGCTGGGAACCGTCAGCGAGGACTCCGCGATGGACGTGGAGAGGATGACGCGGCGACCGGAAGCGGGGGAGAGCGCGCGGTCCTGCTCGGCGGCGCTCAGCTGTCCGTGCAGCGTCAGGACCGGAATATCGCCCAGACGCAGGTTGCCTCGGACTGTCTCGATCTCGCCCACTCCCGGTAGGAACACGAGGACCGAGCCCTCGGTGGCGGCAACCGTCTCTCGACCGTGCGCGCCACGTGCGCCAGGTACTCGCGGCGCACGCCCACGCGATCGTTTCTGATCGCGCCCACGGCTTCGACGCCGCGCGGTGGGGGAGCGTAGCGCAGCTCCAGTGGAAAAAAATATCCCCGGAATATCAACGAGCGCGGGCTCCTTGCCCGTCGAGGCGCGCAGGAAATTAACCGTTCGCGAGGCCTCGAGCGTCGCCGAGGTAAGTGCAACGAAAAGGTCGTCGCGCAGCGCCGAGCGGGCATCCAACGTGAATGCCAGTGCCAGGTCCGTGTCCAGGTCGCGCTCGTGGAACTCATCGATAATCAGCGCCGACACCCCGGGTAGCTCCGGGTCGCGCTGCAGGCGGCGCAGCGCCACGCCCGGCGTCACCATCTCCACGCGCGTACGCTCGCTGACGCGTGAGTCCCCGCGCACCGAATAGCCGACCTGCCCGCCGACTTCCTCGCCGAGCAGACGGGCAATCCGGCGCGCCGCAGCCCGGGCCGCCACCCTGCGCGGCTGCGTGACGAGAACGCGCCCCGCCGCCGCGTCGTGCTCGGCCAATGCCACCGCCACCGCGGGCGGCAGCAGCGTCGTCTTACCCGTGCCCGGAGGCGCCGTGATCACGGCGCAGCCACCCGGCCGCGCCGCCGCCGCGATATCGCTCAGGGCGCGCGTGACCGGCAGATGTGGCGGGTGCGAAACGAGTTCGTCGAGGGTGGGCATGGCTTCATTGTGCGTGTTCCCAGGGCGTCCATGCATCCTGGAACCATCCGCCGCGCCGCTCCGATGCGTCCGGGGTCACTGCGTGAGAGGGCAACGTGAAGCCTGTGGAGGGGCGCTCCAGCGTAGAATGGAAGCAGTATGACTACGGAGAACACAGCGCTTAGCGCTCGCGGCGGCCACCCTCGCACACACCACGGGGCGCGTCACCATCCCCGCAGACATGGACCCGATCGTGGTCCTCGGCGTCGCAGACCAGGTCCTGCGCGCCCTTGAACGCGGCTTCCCGCACGTCCGTTTCCTCGTCACCGGGCGAGAAATCTCGCTGGCTAAGCACCCAGGCCGACATAGACGTGGCCGCGGGCCTCCTCGAAGAACTCATCGGTATGGCCCGGCGCGGCACCGCCCTGGACGCCACCGCTGTCGAGCAGGCCGTTGGTCTGCTCGGACGTCTCACCTCGGGCGAAGCCCCCACGGAAGAGATCCTCTCCGCGCGCGGGCGTTCGATTCGCCCCAAGACCCCCGGCCAGAAGGCCTACACGGACGCCATCGACCGCGCGACCGTCGTCTTCGGCATTGGCCCCGCGGGCACCGGCAAGACCTATCTGGCGATGGCACAAGCCGTCCGCCGCCTCCTCTCCGGCGAGGTCCGCCGTATCGTCCTGACCCGCCCGGCCGTCGAGGCGGGGGAGAACCTCGGCTTCCTGCCCGGCTCCCTCACCGACAAGATCGACCCCTACCTGCGTCCCCTCTACGACGCCCTGGGTGACATGCTCGACCCTGAGGCCCTGCCCAAGCTCATGGCCGCCGGCACGATCGAGGTCGCGCCCCTGGCGTACATGCGCGGACGCACCCTCAACGACTCCTTCATCATCCTGGACGAGGCCCAGAACACGACGGTCGGCCAGATGAAGATGTTCCTCACCCGCCTAGGTTTTGGCTCCAAGGTCGTCGTCACGGGCGACGCCTCGCAGATCGACCTGCCCGGCAGCCAGACTTCGGGCCTGTCCGTCGTCGAAAACATCCTCGGCGACATCGACGACATCGAGTTCTGCCACCTGACCAGCGCCGACGTCGTGCGCCACGAGCTGGTCGGCGCGATCATTGATGCCTACCAGCGCTTTGACGATCGAAACGCCGCGCGTCGCGCACGCACGCGCAGCCACAACACCGCACGCAGGGAGTACACGTCATGACCGAGGTCATCAACGAGACCGACTACGAGATCAACGAAGCCGAGTTTTCCGCGCTGGCCGACTACGTGCTCGACCAGATGCATGTCAGCTCCGACGCGGAAGTCAACATCATCTTCATCGAGCCCGAGCCGATGGAAGACCTGCACGTGCGCTGGCTGGACCTGCCCGGCCCCACCGACGTCATGAGCTTCCCTATGGACGAGCTGCGCCCCGGCACGGCGGATCACCCCACGCCCCCCGGCATGCTCGGTGATATCTGCATCTGCCCGCAGGTCGCCGCCCGCCAGGCCGCCGAGTCCGGCCACAGCGCCGCCGAGGAGATGCTCCTCCTGGCCACGCACGGCATGCTGCACCTCCTGGGCTACGATCATGCGACCGACGCCGAGCGCGAGGTCATGTTCGCGCTCCAGCGCAAGCTCCTGCTGACCTTCCTGGCCTCCCGATGATCCTTCCCCTGCAGGCATCCCCGGCCTCGTCGATCATGGACGTGCCCTCCGTGGCGCTCCTGGTCCTCGCGGTCATCGCCCTGGTGTTCGCGTCTGTCGCCCAGAGCGTCGAGCAGGCCGTCCAGCGCCTGACCCTGGCCGGCGTCGAGGACCTCATCGAGGAAGAGCGCCGGAACGCGCGCGTCCTCTACGGCCTCGTCGATCACCGCCAGCGCACCCTGCTGTCGCTGCGCGCCTTCCGTACTTTCTGGCAGGTCGTCTACGCGGTCATGGGCACGATTATCCTGGTCGATACCCGTCTGCCGTGGTGGGCGGTCGCCCTCATTGCGGTGTTGGTGATCGCGGCCCTGCATCTGCTCTTCGTGTCCTTCCTGCCCGCCCAGTGGGGCGCGCGCAACCCGAGGGTATCGCCCTGGCGGGCACCAGGTTCGCGGACCGCCTTGCGCGTCTTAGCCACCTGGTTGACCCCTCCTGACCCGCGTGCGCTCTTCGCGCCCCGCCCCCGAGCCCACCGAGGCCCAGGTGCGCGCCGAACTCATCTCCGACCTGCGCGAGATCGTCGATGAGGTCGGCGAGCCCGAGAGCTTTTGAGGAAGAGGACCGCGACATGGTCCGCTCCGTCCTGGACCTTGGACACACGCTTGTGCGCGAGGTCATGGTGCCGCGCACCGACATGGTGACCATCGACGCCGACACGCCCGCCCCCTCCGCCCTGCGCCTGTTCGTGCGCTCCGGCTTCTCCCGCGTACCCGTCGTCGGCGACGACGTGGACGACATCCGCGGCATCCTATACTTCAAGGACCTCGTGTCGCGCTGGGAGGCCACGGGCGGCCAGCTCGACATGCGCGCCAAGCAGATGATGCGCCCCGCCGAGTTCGCCGTCGAAATGAAGCCCGCGGACGACATGCTGCGCCAGATGCAGGCAGAACGTTTCCACATGGCCATCGTCATTGATGAGTACGGCGGCGTTGCTGGCCTGGTCACGCTCGAGGATCTCCTCGAGGAGGTCGTCGGCGAGCTGACCGACGAACACGACCGCCACTCCATCGAACCCGAGGAAGTCGAGCCGGGCGTGTGGCGCGTGCCCGCGCGCTACCCGATCTCCGAGCTGGGCGAGCTCCTCGACCGCGAGATCGAAGACGAGGACGTCGACTCCGTCGGCGGCCTGCTCGCCAAAGGCGATTGGGCGGGTGCCCCTGCCCGGTGCGACCGGCACCCTCGCCGGCGTCATAATGACGGCGGAAGAGGCGCGTGGACGCCGCCGCCACGTCTCCACGATCCTCTGCCGTCTCGACCCCGACGCGCAGCTCCTGACCTCCGATCTCAACCCCGCCGACGACAAGGACAACTGACATGCGATTCCCTCCGACGATGAACTCATGGCCGGCCCCTAACGCCTTCGGCGACGCTCGCATTGAGGTCGCCCCCGACGCCGCCGATCCGGAAGCCGACGCTCGTGCGCAGATCGACGTCGGCATCAGCGACGACACTGAGGACGAGGCCGGGGCTGAACCCGGCGATGACGAGGACTTTGAAGACTCTGAGGAAGACGAGGACGACGACGAGTACGAGGACCTCGAGGGCCTGGAGGACGAGGAGGACGCCGACCTCGATGCCTTCGAGGCGATGACCTCGCTGGCTTCCCTGCGCGAGGACGCGGCCGCGACCATCGAGATGCCGGACTTCCCGGAGGACTTCCACGCCGGCTTCGTTTCGATCGCCGGGCGTCCCAACGTCGGTAAGTCAACCCCTGACGAACGCGCTGGTTGGGCACAAGATTGCGATCACCTCGGGCCGTCCCGAGACGACGCGTCACAACATTCGCGGCATCGTGCACGGGGACAACTACCAGCTGGCGCTCGTGGACACTCCCGGATACCACCGCCCGCGCACGCTGCTGGGCAAGCGACTCAACGACATGGTGCGCGAGGCCCTCGCCGAGGTCGACGTCGTACTCTTCTGCCTGCCCGCCGACCAACGCATCGGCCCCGGCGACCAGTTCATCGCACGCGAACTGCGCGGCATCAAGCGGCCGATCATCGCTGTGGCGACCAAGTGCGACGCCGTGCCGCGCGAGCGCGTCATGAAGCATCTGTTGTCCATCGAAAAGCTGGGGGAGTGGGCCGCCATTGTGCCGGTTTCCTCCGTGGAAGGCAAGGGCATCGACCACCTGCGCGAGGTCCTCGCGCAGACTGTGCCCCTGTCGCCGCCGCTGTACCCCGAGGGTGACGTCACCGACGAGTCCCGCGACACCCTGATCGCCGAGTTCATCCGCGAGGCCGCCCTGGAGGGTGTGCGCGACGAATTGCCGCACTCCCTGGCCGTCCAGGTCGAGGAGATCATCGAGAGGCCGCGTCGCGAGGGCGACGACCGCCCGCCCATGCTCGACATTCACGTGAACGTCTACGTCGAGCGCGACTCCCAGAAGGCCATCATCATCGGCCGTAAGGGAAGCCGCCTCAAGCAGATCGGCACCCAGGCCCGCGCGCACATCGAGGAGCTGCTGGGTCGGCGCGTCTACCTTGACCTGCACGTGCGCACCGCGAAGGACTGGCAGTCCGACCCGAAGATGCTGGGACGCCTCGGGTTCTGATATGCCCAGTGTCATCCGCGTGCGCGGATAACTCCCGTAGACGCACGGTGCCCGGCTGCCGTGAGGCAGCCGGGCACCGTGTCGTGATTAGGTCACTTGACGATGACGACTCGCAGGAAACGGGGGCCGTGCACGCCGTTGACGCGGACCAGTTCGATGTCGGAGGTTGCCGAACCGCCGGCGATCCAGGTCATCGGACGGGTCGGGTTCTTGCCGAGGATCTCGACGGCCTGGGGCACCGTGGGAACGATGTCGGAAGCCTTGAGGACGACGACGTGGGTGTCGGGCACGAGCGAGATCGCGCGGCGACCCTGGTCGGGTTCGCCGTCGAGGACGATGGTGCCGGACAGGGAGATCGCGACGCGGCAACGCGTGACGACGGCGTCAATCTCGTCCAGCTCCAGCGTCGGGATCGCCTGCTCGCGGCTATCCTCGCGCACTGTGCGTCCGTCGCGGGCGGCAGCCTTCTTGAAGGTTTCGTCCAGGCCTGTGGGGACCACAACGGAGGTGGCCTTCTGGTCGGCCAGGAACTTCGAGATCGCGTCGGCGACCTCGGACTCCTCGGAGACTACGACGACCTGCGCGGAGTAGTCCTCGAGTGTCTCGATCATTTCGTCAATGACGGCCTGCGAACCGGGCGCGTGCTCGGTGGAGCGGATGTAGTCGCGGGGGATCGGGCGCACCGGACGGCCCTGCTGGGAACGAGAGATGGCGTCGCGTGCTCGCGCGAGGATCGCGGTCTTTGCGTCCATGGTGGTGCTCATGTCACGCCTCCTTCGGGGTCGTGTTGGTGGTCATGCCGTGCTCGGAAGCGAGCGGGACGCCCTTCGCGGGGGCGTCGGTGCGCGGCGCGTTGGCGTCGGAGTCCTTGTGGGTGCGCTTCCACCACTCGCGGAAGGTTTCCTTCGGGGCGACCGGCAGGTCGCGTGCGCGCGTCCACAGCGAGGCCGGGAAGGGCAGTGCACCAATCGCGCCCTTCTTCGCGAAGAGGCGCGTCGCCTTGGTCGGCACGTTCGCGGCCTTCCAGAGCTTCGCGTTCGACATGACCGGGGTGGTCACGCCCATCGCGAGGTCCCACACGTCCGGCACGAGGTTGCGCTTGACGTCGACCGTGCGCGCACGCATGTGGATGAGGATCGTCGGGATGTCGATCTTGACGGGGCAGACCTCGCCGCAGGCACCACACAGGGAGGACGCGAAGGGCAGGGTGTGCACGGGATCGTGCTCGTCGAGGCCCTGGGTGAGCTGCGGGGTCAGGATCGCGCCGATGGGGCCCGGGTAGACGGAGCCGTAGGCGTGGCCGGAGGTGTGCTGGTACACCGGGCAGATGTTCATGCACGAGCCGCAGCGGATGCAGGCGAGGGCCTGGCGACCGATCGGGTCGCTGAGGACCTTGGTGCGGCCGTTGTCCATGAGGATCAGGTGGAATTCCTGGGGGCCGTCGCCGGGGGTGACGCCCGTCCACATGGAGGTGTAGGGGTTCATGCGCTCGCCGGTGGCGGAGCGGGGGGAGCAGCTGGGAGAAGATTTCCACGTCCTGGAAGCGGGGGACCAGCTTCTCGATGCCCATCAGAGTGATGAGCGTGTCGGGCAGGGTCAGGCACATGCGGCCGTTACCCTCGGACTCGAAGATGGAGACGGTGCCGGTTTCCGCGATGCCCATGTTGGTGCCGGAGACGGCGACCTTGGCGTGCAGGAACTTCTTGCGCAGGTGGGAGCGTGCGGCGGCAGTCAGCTCGGTCGGGTCGTCGGAGAGGTCGCGGGGCGCGTCCTCCATGCGATCCAGGAAGATGCCGCGGACCTCGGAGCGGTTGCGGTGAATCGCGGGGACCACGATGTGGCTGGGCATGTCGTCGGCCAGCTGGACGATCATCTCGGCGAGGTCGGTCTCGCGAGCGTGGATGCCCTGGTCCTTCAGGTACTCGTTGAGGTTGGTCTCCTGGGTGGCCATGGACTTGACCTTGACGACCTCGTCAACGCCCTTGGACTTGATGATGTCCGCGACGATGCGGTTGGCCTCGTGCTTGTCGCGCGCCCAGTGGACGATGCCGCCGCGGGCGGTCACGTTGCGCTCGAACTCTTCGAGGAGCTCGGGCATACGGGACTCGACCTCGAACTTGACGGCCTCGGCGGCGTTACGCAGATCCTCCCAGTCCGGCATCTCCGCGACGCGCTGTCCGCGCTTGGTACGGATCGTACGGGTGGCGTGACCCAGGTTGCGGCGCATCTGGGTGTTGGTCAGCGTCTTGTGGGCGCCTTCCGGGAAGGTGGGGCCCCAGCGGAGGGTGTCCTCGGGGATGGAGACGGTGGTGCGCCAGCCGCCGGTGTGTGCCTGGGCGTTTGCGTCGTCAGAGACCACGCCGGGCATGCCGATGAACGTTTGAGACATATCAGATCACCTGTGCGCTTTCGGGTGCGAAGGAGATGTTGCCCTCGAAGGGCTGATCCTTGGTGGATGCCAGGATCTCGGCGAGGTGCATGGGGCGGATACCCGAGTTGAGGCGGGAGAGGCCGCCGCCGACGTGCATGAGGCAGGAGTAGTCGCCCATGACGAGGACCTCAGCGCGCGTGGACATGACGTTGGCGACCTTGTCCGCGAGCATCGAGGTGGAGGTCTCGGAGTTCTTCATGGAGAAGGTGCCACCGAAACCGCAGCAGACCTCGGCGTCGGGCAGGGTCGACGAGGGTCAGGCCTTCGACGGCGCGCAGGAGGCGGTAGGGGCGGTCGCCGACCTTGGCGATACGCAGCGAGTGGCAGGTCGGGTGGTAGGTGACCGTGTGGGGAAGTAGGCACCCACGTCCTCGAGGCCCAGAACGTCGGTGATGAGCTCGGTGAGGTCGTAGGTGTGCTCAGCGATGCGCTGGGACTGCTTCGCGAGATGCTCGTCGCCCACGTGCTCGGCGACGATCTTCTGCTCGTGGCGCGCTGCACCGGTGCAGGAGCCGGAGGGGACGACGATAGCGTCCCACTGGCCGTCGAGCACGGGCTCGAAGGTCTTGACGTGGTTGCGGGTGATCTTCGCGGCGTCTTCGAAGTAGCCGGTGTTTGCGTGCATCTGTCCGCAGCAGACCTGGTCTTCGGGGAAGACAACCTCGTGGCCGAGGCGTTCAAGCAGGGTCACTGTGGCCTGGGCAGCCTGGGGGAACATGACGTCTGCCAGGCAGGTGGAAAAGAGAGCGATGCGCACTGGGGGATCCTTCCTCGTGGGTGCTGTCCAGCCCAGGTTATGGCTGGGTCCGAGGTCCCAGCGGCCGGTTTTTGTTCAGACAAGGCGGGTGGGCGCGCTTTTTTTGGCTTTTTCGTGCGAAAAAAATCGCCACGTGTAATCAACGAAAATTCGCCTCTCATTGGGCGTTTTAGGACCTTCGGGATGCGACTTAGCTCAGGGTGAGTTTTCGTTTTTCAGTTTTGCGATGGTTTCGTGTGCGCAGACGTTCGCCCCGACCTCGGAAATGGACGAGGCCGGGGCGCGGTGTAGAGGACGGGGCGAGGGGCGAGGCGGGAGTAACTGAGTGCGTTCAGGAATGGCCGAGGGCAGTGAACACGAGAAGGTGACAATCTTCCGACATGGCGAGCGCTTGGATGTCCATGGGACCGAAGTCGTGCGGAATCTTCTCCTTATTCGGTGCGAGCGCCTTGTCGGCGACAGACGGGTCGATCGTGGTGAACTGGCACCCCTGCGGCACGTACTCGTAGAGATCGGGATAGATGCCGGGCAGGAGCGTGTCGGTGGTAGCGCCCTCCGCGAGGAGCTGGATTGTTTCGTCGGGGACTGTGGCAACAGCGGTCAGCCAGGACTCGGGATCCTTGTCGGGAAGGAAGCCCGTTTGGCTGGAATAAGCGATGGCGAGGTGTGCCTCGCTCGCCTCCATGTTCGGCCACCGAACGTTGACGGAGTCGGTCCGATCTTTGACGGTCGGTGTCTCGTCACTTTTGAAGACGAATCCAGAGAAGCGAGAATCCTTCGGGTATTGAGGAGCCGAAGTCTTGTGTGTGAATGGGTTGCACGCGGTGGCGAGAGCCGCGATGGCGACGAAGCTAAGACAACACCGGCTCAGGGCTTCCGCCCGAGGCCGAATAGCTCGCAGGGAGGACCTGTGGCGCACTGTCGTCTCCTTTGTCCGTACTTCTGTTAGGAGCCTACAAGGGGGAGGTCCCAGGAAGCAACTTGCCTCCCGGGACCTCCCGAGCCCATCCGCCGTCGATCAGTGCGGCATGTAGGCGCCGAGCCAGCCCTGGGATGCGATGAACACCAGGGCGCACAGCACGAGGAGCAGGCCGATCGAGTAGGGGGCGGCCTTCTTGAGGATTTCCGCGTCGGAGCCTTCAGAATCGACTGCGGTCGCGGCGATCGCGAGGTTCTGCGGGGACACGATCTTGCCCAGGCCGCCGCCGATGGTGTTGGCGGCCAGCAGGATCGACGGGTCGAGGCCCGCGCCGGCTGCGGCGGTCGACTGCAGGTTCGCGAAGAGAGCACCCGCCGAGGTCGCGGATCCGGCGACGGCCGTGCCGATCCAGCCCAGGATGGGGGAGAGGAACGCGAAGGCCGCGCCCGTCGTCGCCAGTGCGGCACCGATCGAGGTGGTCTGGCCCGAGAAGTTCATGACGAAGGCGAGGGCCATGACGGAGGCGATTGTCAGGATGGCCATTCGCAGCGAGTAGATGGTGCGCGGCAGGACCGCGAACATCTCACCCACGGAGGTCTGGAAACGGCCGTTCGAGGAGTTCGTGCCGTAGACGATGGCGACGATGATGCCGGTGACGAAGATCCAGGTGCCGGGGTTGGACAGGATCTGCAGGTTGTAGTTGGCTGCGGTCGAGGGGGATCCGTCGGCGGTCAGCAGGTTGCCGTAGATACCGGGCCACGGGATCTTCACGTCCGTCGAGGAGAAGAAAGCGGCGACCGGCTTGGCCAGCTTCGTGATCGCGATGATGACGACGACGAGGACGTAGGGCAGCAGGGCCAGTCCGATGCGCGAGCCGGTGGGCTTGTCGGCCTCGTCGGCCTCGGTTGCGCACTCCGCGGGGGTCGTCGGGCCCCAGAAAAGGAGGAAGACGTAGCAGGCAGCGAAGCCGAGCAGGGAGGCGACGACGGCGGTCAGCTCGTAGGAGATGGAAGGAGTGAAGAAGTGGCCCGCACCGGCAGCAAGGCCGGCGACGAGGGCGAGGGGCCAGAGCTGTCGCACGCCGCGTCCGCCGTCCAGGATGAACAGCAGGAGAAGGGGGATGAACAGACAGAAGATCCAGGTCAGGTGTCCCATGTCGCCGGCGACGACGACGGGTCTGCACCACCGAGCTTGCCGGCGGTGGTCGTGGGGATGGCCATGGCGCCAAAGCCAACGTTGATGGCGTTGCCGACGACGGTGACGACGGCGGCCTTGATCTTCGGGACGCCGAGGGTCACCAGCATGGCGCAGGTGATGGCCACGGGGGCACCGAAGCCGGCCAAGCCCTCGAGCAGGCCGCAGAAGCACCAAGCGACGATGAGGGCCTGGGCGCGCTGGTCGCCGCGTCCGATCGTATTAAAGATGGCCTTGAGGTCGGAGCTGCGTCCCGACTTCTCGGTGAGGTTGTAGAGCCACACGGCCGCGATGATGATGTAGATGATCGGCATAAAGCCCATCGCGGCGCCCTGCGTTCCGGACAGGAGCGCCATACCGACGGGCATTTTGAAGGCGAAGACCGCGAGGCCCAGGGAGAGCACCAGGGAGATGATCGAGCACCAGTGGGTGGCGACCTTGAAGACGCCCATGAGGACGAAGAAGACGACGAGCGGAAGGAGCCCGACGACGGCCGTCAGGAAGACGTTACCCGCGACGGCAGTCGTCGATGGGGTAAAAGATTGGGCTAACAAAAGAGAAGTCATGGCTGCTCCGCGCGTCAGTGTGTGGGACATTGGACCCAATTATCATGACATATGAACGCAGAGGCGTACATATTTTTGAGCGTCTTTCTTTGTCAATGCTGGGTGAGGAGCGCGCCGCATCTCACGTCCAGTATGCGCAGCGCCTGCTCGCGTGCCCGGCCTCGTCGATAGACTACGAAGCGTGAAGACTACATCCGCTGTTCCCGTCCCCTCCGGCTCGCGCATGCCGATTCGTAAGTATCGGCCGTTCCTCGATACGAATCCCGTGGACCTGCCGGATCGCCAGTGGCCCTCCAAGCGCATCACGAAGGCGCCGCGCTGGATGTCCACCGACCTGCGCGATGGCAACCAGGCCCTCATCGAGCCGATGGATCCGGCTCGCAAGCGCCGCATGTTCGACCTGCTCATTAAGCTGGGTTATAAGGAGATCGAGATCGGTTTCCCCGCGGCCTCGCAGACCGACTACGACTTCGTGCGCTCCCTGATCGAGGACGACGCGGTGCCCGAGGACGTGACGATCTCGGTGCTCACGCAGTCTCGCTCCGAGCTGATCGAGCGCACGGTCGAGGCCATGGTCGGCTTCCCGCGCGCGACGGTGCACCTCTACAACGCGACGGCCCCCGTGTTCCGCGAGGTCGTCTTCCACGCTGATAAGGCGCAGACGATCGAGCTCGCCCAGTCCGGTGCGCGCGAGATTATTGCGCAGGCTGAGAAGCGCCTGGGCGATGAGACGATCTTCGGATTCGAGTACTCGCCCGAGATCTTCGTGGACACCGAGCTCGATTTCGCCCTCGAGGCGTGCGAGTCCATCATGGACGTCTGGGAGCCGGGCGAGGGACGCGAGATTGTCCTGAACCTGCCGTCCACGGTCGAGCGTGCGACCCCGAACGTGTTCGCTGATCAGATCGAGTGGATGAGCCGCAACCTGAGCCGCCGCGAGTACGTGGCCTGTCCGTGCACCCCCACAACGACCGCGGGACGGGCGTGGCGACGGCCGAGCTGGCACTCCTCGCCGGCGCGGACCGCATTGAGGGCTGCCTGCTGGGCCAGGGTGAGCGCACCGGTAACGTCGACCTGGTGACGCTGGGCCTGAACCTGTTCAGCCAGGGCATCGATCCGGGCATCGACTTCTCCGACGTGGACGCGATTCGCCGCACGGTCGAGTACTGCACGCAGATGGAGACTTCGCCGCGCGCCCCCTACGTCGGCGATCTGGTCTACACGAGCTTCTCCGGTTCCCACCAGGACGCGATCAAGAAGGGCTTCACCGCCCGCAAGGCCAAAGTGGACGCGGCCGGCGGCGACGAGGAAGCGGTCGTGTGGGAGCTGCCCTACCTGCCGATCGACCCGCACGACGTGGGCCGCTCGTACGAGGCCGTGGTGCGCGTGAACTCGCAGTCCGGCAAGGGTGGCGTCGCCTACCTCATGTCGACGGCGCACGCCCTGGAGCTGCCGCGCCGCCTGCAGGTGGAGTTCTCTCGCATCGTGCAGCGCCACACCGACACCTACGGTGGCGAGATCAACGCGGCCGCGCTGTGGCAGATCTTCGCGGACGAATACCTGCCCACGAGTGCCGCTCCCGGTCTGGAGCCGTGGGGCCGCTTCGAGATGCGCTCCTCGCAGGTCTCGTCGATCGACGACGAGCACGTCGAGCTCAACGCGACGCTCACGGACGGCGGCGAGACCGTGAAGGTGCAGGCAACGGGTACGGGCCCGATCGACGCCTTCGTCTCGGCGCTTCACGAGTTCGATCTCGATGTGCGCATCCTCGACTACTCCGAGCATGCGATGAGCCAGGGCCGCGACGCCCGCGCCGCCGCCTACGTGGAGGCCGCGGTCGACGGGCAGATCGTGTGGGGCGTTGGCATCGACTCCTCGATCACGCGCGCGTCCTACAAGGCCGTCATCTCGGCGGTCAACCGAGCCCTGCGCTAAGCGCTCGCAGACAGATAGGGCGAACCCCGGCCTCGTTGATGGAGAAACGAGGCCGGGGTTCGACGTTTGGTCAGGCGCGCGCGGGTGGGTGGGGGGAGGAGGCGAACAGCTCGAGGCTGCGGCGCACCTGGCCGTCGAGCACGCGGGCGATGCGCTCGGTGAGGATGTAGGGGTCGGTGCTCATGCCGGTTGCGAGCCACTGGGAGATGTGGCCGAGAATGGCGAGAGTGAAGTGGTCGGTGACGAACACTCGATCGTCTTCGGTGACCCGCAGATCGATGCTGTGTTGATCGACGATGGGTTCCATGACGGCGCGCAGCTGCTTGTGGAGGAAGATCTGCAGGTCCTCCATGCCGAGGGAGGAAACGACGGAACGGGTCTCTTCGGGGTGGTTTTGCATCCACACGAACATGGCGAGCAGGCCGTCGGCCCAGTCCTCGTGGGTGGCGTGGGTGATGATCTGGTCGGCGACCTCGCGCTTGAACACCCAGACAGTCAGGTCGCGGATGTCTGCGAAGTGATAGTAGAACGCCTGGCGGGTCACGCCGGCGGTGCGCGTGAGTCCGGAGACCGTCACCTTCGATAGTGGGACGGTCTGAAGTGCGTCGCGCAGGGCGTGCGCGAGCATCGTTTTCGCATCGGTGTGGGGCATCGGTGGTCCTCGTCGACATGAAAAGAGAGGTTACGAGCAAACTGTGCAGGCTGAATCGCGGATCCGCGACATTTCAGTGCAATGTTCGGCTGACCAATTGTATAGCTCAGATTGGCTTGTACGCATCCGGAAAGCCTGGGGTGAGCTGGGGGAGTGTATGGTTCAGCCCCGACCTCGTCGATGGAACGAGGTCGGGGCTGGGAAGACTGTCTGTCTGTCCTCGCGCGGTTGGTGGGAATAACCGCGTTACTTGGCCAGGCGAGCCAGGGCGGGGGTGGTCTGGTCGGTCATGAGCACTCGCATGCGCGCAATCGCGAGCGAGGGGTTGACCTCCAGGCCGGAGAGCATCCACTGAGCCATGTGGGCGGTGGTCGCCAGAGCGAAGTGCTGGGCGACGACGTCGCGCGCCGTGGCCGAGGCGGAGCTGGGGAGGCGGGACTCGATGAGTTCCTGAATGTGGGAGGCCAGGAACGCCCACAGGTCGTTCGCCTCGATGGTCTTCATGGCGGCGGCGGTCTCGTCGTGATGGGCGTGCATCCACGTCATGGTCGCTTCGATGGCGTCGAGCCATTCTCCCGAACTGGTGGTCAGGTGCGCTGTGACTTCCGTGCGGAAAACCCAGGCATTGAGGTCGTTGAGGGAGTTGAAGTGGTAGTAGAACGCTTGACGAGTGACTCCGGCGGAGCGTGTCAGTGCGCTGACAGAGATCTTTGACAGCGGGGTCTGTGTCAGGGCCTGGCGCAGTGCGGTGCCAAGCTTTTCGCGGGCATCAATCGGCGGAGCCATTTGTTTCCTTCCTTCGACGGTTGTGGGTAAACCATATCCAGTTACGAAGAAACTAGCTACTCGAAAACCGTTTGCCGGCTGTGTAACCGACCACGCTGTCAGTTTCTCATATATTGTTGACAGCGCACGCGGGGGCGCTTGTCGAGCGATCTGACAGCGCACTTCACAACAGATTTCGCGTCATGCGATGCGGGCCGGGCCTCCTCTCTCCCAAGTCGCGTGGCCGTGACACAATGGTCGTGTGATGAAGTCCTATCGAGACGAGGCGATCGTCCTACGCACCCACAAGCTGGGCGAAGCGGATCGCATCATCACGCTGCTCACTGCCGAGCATGGGCAGGTGCGCGCCGTCGCCAAGGGAGTGCGCAAGACGACCTCAAAGTTCGGCGCACGCGTCGAACCCTTCTCCGTCATCGATGCGCAGTTCCATCGAGGCCGCGCTCTCGACACCCTCACCCAGGTCGCCTCGATCGCCCAATACGGCGATGCCATCGCCGCCAACTACGACCTCTACCTCGCGGCCACCGTCGTCGTCGAAACCGCCGAGCGCCTCACCGCGGACGCTCACGACGGCACCCACTCCCAATACCTGCTCCTCCTAGGGGCCCTCAACGCCCTGGCACGAGGCCGACACGACCCGACCCTCATTCGCACGTCTACACGCTGCGCGCCCTCGCTCTCGCCGGATGGGCGCCCTCCTGCTTCGACTGCGCCGTGTGCGGCACCCAGGGGCCGCACACCTCGTTCTCCATCCCCGACGGTGGCACCGTCTGCGATACCTGCCGACCGCCCGGCGCCTCCTCGCCCGCGCCCGACACGGTGGCCCTCCTCGGTCAGCTGCTCAGCGGCGACTGGGAGCGGGCCGACCGGTGCGAACCCTACGCGCGCACCGAGGCCTCGGGCCTCATCTCCTCGTACACTCAATGGCATCTGGAACGTCGCCTCCGCTCGCTGAGCGTCATCGATAGGAGTCACCCATGACGGACCTGCGACCCACCCCCATGGACCGCGCACCGAACGACCCCACCGCGCCGCTGCTCGGCCCCGGCCAGTGGCACTGCGAGGCGCCCGTCTTTCGTAAGGGTGAGGTGCCCGCGCACGTCGCCCTCATCATGGACGGAAACGGGCGCTGGGCCAATAGCCGAGGCCTGGCGCGCACCGAGGGACATCGGGCGGGGGAGTACGCCCTCATGGATACGATCGCCGGCGCGATCGACGCGGGTGTGCGCTACCTGAGCGTCTACACGTTCTCCACGGAAAACTGGAAACGTTCGCCCGCCGAAGTCTCTTTCATCATGAACTACGCCTCCGACGTGCTCGCGCGGCGTACCGACCAGCTCGCCCAGTGGGGCGTGCACGTGCGGTGGAGCGGGCGCCGGCCCAAGCTGTGGAAGAGCGTCATCAACGCGCTGGAGAAGGCTGATCGGGCGACCACGCACTGCAAGGCTCTCGACCTGATCATGTGCGTGAACTACGGTGGTCGGGCCGAGCTGGCGGATGCCGCCCGGTCCATCGCCGAGGGCGTGGCGGCGGGGCGCCTCAGCCCGCGCGGAGTGACAGAAAAGACGCTCTCACGCCACCTCTACCTGCCCGACGTGCCCGACGTTGACCTCATGATCCGCACGTCGGGGAGCAGCGCCTGTCCAACTACCTGCTGTGGCAGATGGCGTATGCGGAAATGATGTTCGTCAACACCCCCTGGCCTGCGTTCGACCGCGAAGAGCTGTGGGGGTGCCTGGAGGAGTACGCGGGGCGAGACCGTCGCTTTCGGCGGCGCGATCGACCGCGTCGCGCAGTCCTAGGCCTCGTCGGAGGCCAGCGCGGCATCGACCGCGCGGCGCTTACGGCGGCCCCACACGATCTTCGCAGCGATCAACGCGATGATGAGGGCGAGGCCAGCCCAGCCCCACGGAGAACCGGCGACGGCTCGAATCGCCGCGGCAACAACGGCGAGCATGCCGAGGCCGTACAGCAGTGCCCACAGGACGCAGCCTGGGATCATGGCAATCGTGTAGGTGCTCCAGCGCATGCGCACGAGGCCCGCGCCCGCGTTGATCGCCGTCTGGATGCCCACCGTCAGGAAGCATAGGGGAATGGCGATGATGCCCCACTTGTCCAGCATGGCCGCGCCCTTGCGGGGAACCGGGCCGTCGAACCAGCGGGCCATGGCGCCCAGGGAAGCCCTGTCGTCCTGCCGCCAGGACTGCGCCGGAGGCAGCGCCGCGAGCCAGCCAGTAAGTCGCCTGCGCGCGGAAGAAAACGACCACAAAAAGGAAGACGAAGAGCCAGATACCCTCGCGTGCAAAGGCGGGGACCATGGAGTCGATTCCGGCGGCGAACATGACACTCCCAGACTGAGGCTAACCAAACGAAGCCTATCCTAACCTACGGACGAGGCCTGGGAAAGCGTCTCCCGCTTCCCAGGCCTCGTCGTGGCTGATGCAGCCTCAAGTAGGTCACTTCTTCGACTGGCAGGATGCGCACACCCCGAAGAGCTCCAGGGAATGCTCGACATCTCCAAATCCATGTGCCGCTGCGACTGAATCCACCCACGACTCGATCTGCGACTGCTCGATCTCCTCGGTAAAACCGCACTCGCGGCACACCAGGTGATGATGGTGATGGTGCGTCGTGCACGAGCGGTACAGGGCTTCGCCGTCGGAGGAGCGCAGCGTGTCGACGCGACCGTCGTCCGCGAGGCTCTGGAGCGAGCGGTACACGGTCGCCAGGCCCACGCGTTGTCCCTGGACGTGGAGGTCTTCGAAGATCTGCTGGGCGCTGCGGAAGTCACTGACACGGGTCAGCTCATCGAGGACCGCCTGACGCTGCTTCGTCATGCGCTGCATGGTGTTCCCTTCCTCATGATGCGTCCGCGTGAGCGAGAGGTTCGCGCTCCGGATGCTGGTTGTGGCCGCGGGCTGCGCGAAGCCTGCGCACCCTGCGGATACGGTCCACAATAGCCTGGATCGTGAATCCAATCGCGTACAGACAGATTGCGCCGACAACGATGGTCGCACCGGGCGACAGGTCAACGAAGTACGTCAGCGATAGCCCGCACGTGCAGATGATGACGCCGAGAGCCATCGCGATGCCCATCGTGGAGCGGAACGAACGTGCTCCGAGCTGGGCGATAGCCACGGGAATAACCATTAGTGCGCTGACCAGCAGCGAGCCGACGACCCGCATCGCGACGGCCACGGTCAGCGCCGACAGGATAGCGATGAGCAGGGACAGCGTGCGCACGGGCAGCCCCGTCGAGCGTGCGAAGTCCTCGTCGTTGGTCACCGAGAAGAGCGCGGGGGCCAGGCCTACCCCGAGCGCCACGATTGCGACCCCGAGGAGCGTGATGAGCGTAATGTCGCTCCATCGCACGGTCGAGATCGAACCGAACAGATAGGAGTTCAGCTGAGCGGAGGTGCCGCCCGCCAGGCCGATCAGGAGGACGCCGCCGGCGATGCCCCCGTAGAAGAGCATGGCCAGGGCAGTGTCGCCGGACGTGCGACCGCTCTGGCGCACCAACTCGATCGTGATTGCGCCCAGCAGGGAGATGATGACCGCGCCGGGGATCGCCCATGAGTCGGCGGGGCTTACGTTCGCGAACGTGCCTGCCAGCCATCCCAGCGCGACACCGGTCAGAGAGATGTGGCCGATGCCGTCGCCCAGCATGGCGAGGCGGCGATGGACCAGGTAGGTGCCGATGATCGGGGCGGTGAGGCCCACGATCAGGGCGGCGAGCAGCGAACGCTGCATCATCTGCGAGGACAGGAGGGTCGTCAGTGCGTCAATCATGTGTCGCTCCCGTCTAGATTCCGCTCACGAGGCCGCGGTCGCGCGTCGCCGGGCCGGGCTCGGTCGTGGAGTGGCAGTGATCGCCGCCGCCGTGATGCTGTTCGTGGTCATCCTCAATGTGGGGTGGGCCGTCGTACGAGACGTGTCCCGCGCTGATGTGCAGCTCGCGATCCAAGAGTGGGCCGAGCTCGCCCAGTTCGTGCAGGACGATGAGGATCGTCGTCCCCTCAGCCTTGGCCTCGGCGACGATCTGTGCGAGGCGCGCTCGCGATGTTGCGTCGATTCCAGCCATCGGCTCGTCCATGATGAGCAGCTCGGGTCGGCGCACGAGGGCGCGTGCGATGAGGACGCGCTGGGCCTGCCCGCCCGACAGAATGTTGAGGGGGGAGTGGGCGCGGTGGGCCATGCCGACGCGCTCAAGGGCGGATATGGCCTTCGCGGTGTCGCCCGGCAGCGCCCACAGGCGACGAGGCCCGAGCAGGCCGGATCGCACGACCTCGATCGCGCTGGCGCTAATCGCGCCGCCTGAGGAGATGCGCTGGGGCACGTAGCCGATCTTGTTCCACGGTACGCGGCGGCGAGCGGAAATCGAGCGACCGAAGAGCTGGGCGTCGCCGCTCGTGATGGAGCGGTGCCCAGCAGGGCCTTGAGGGTCGTGGACTTGCCCGAGCCGTTCGAGCCCGTGATCGCCACGGTCTGGCCGGCGGGGATATCGAGCGAGATCCCGTGGAGGATCAGGTCCGTATCCCAGGCCACGTGCAGGTTGTCGAGACGCACGACGGCGGTCGCCTCCGCGAAGGAGGCTCCCGCCGTCGTGGGGTTGTCAGTCGTTGTCACTGGCAGTCGAGGGCTTTCGTCAGGGCGTCAATGTTGGAGTTCATCGTCGCGGCGTAGTCCTGGACGCGTCGGTCTGGGACTCGATCGGGTCCAGGACGGCCGTCGTGATGCCGAGGTCGTCGGCCAGGGTCTGAGCGACCTTGGGATCGATGAGGGCCTCGGTGAAGATCGTCGTCACGCCCTGCTCCTTGGCGATCTGGGCGATTTCAGCCAGGCGCGCGGGGGAGGGGGAGGACTCGGGGTCGAGGCCGGAGATGCCAACCTGGGTCAGGCCCGTGCGGTCCGCCAGGTAACCGAAGGCGGTGTGCGCGGTGACGAAGGTCTTGACCTTGCAGCTCGAGGTCTTGGTGACCAGGGTGTCGCTCAGGGTGTTGAGCTCGTCGGCCAGGGCCTTCGCGTTCGCCTTGTAGACGTCAGCGTGGGCGGAGTCAGCCTCGGCGAGCTTGTCGCCCACCAGGGTGGCGGCCTTCGCCATGCGGGTGGGATCCAGCCAGAAGTGCGGGTCCGCGCTCATGTCGTGATGGTGATCGTGGCCCTCGTGGTCGTGGCCCTCGTGGTCGTGGCCCTCATGATCGTGGTCGTGGGCTTCGGTCTCGCCGGACTGAGCCTCGTCGGTAGCCTCTTCCTCCTCCTCGGAGGGGTGGTTGGCGTCGGTGCCGGCCTCAACCAGCTCGGCTGCGGGGGAGACGTCGATGACGGTCTTGGGGGCCTGCTGCTCGATGGCCTCGTCAACGGCGCTCTGGAAGCCCGCGAGGTAGACAACCGCGTCCGCGGAGGACAGGGAGTCGACCATCTTGGGGGAGAGCTCGAGGTCGTGTGGCTCGGCGCCGTCCGGGGTCAGGGAAGTGACGGAAACGTGCTCGCCACCGATCTTCTCAGCCAGGTACTGCAGGGGGTAGAACGAGGCCATGACGGCCAGTTTGCCGTCCTTGGAGGAGCTATCTCCGGAGGTGGCCGTGGAGGTGCAGGCGGACAGGGCGAGCGCTGTGGCAGCCGCGCATGCGGCAGCAAGGATTCTCTTCGACATGAAAATCATTCTCTTTGACATTGAGAATCTTTGTCAAGTCAATCTCGCTGCCCGAACCGCCGTGATCTGGGGAGTTATCGGACGTGTCCCGTCGAGCTCCGCACGATCAAATCGGGCGAAAAGACGTAATCGGCGTGCGCGGGGGCGTAATTGGCTGTGTTCAATGCCTCGAAGAGAGCGCGCACGGCGGATGTGACGATCGACTGCACGGGCTGGTGAATCGTCGTGAGTGCCGGATCCAGGTGGCTCATGAGGAATGTGTCGTCGAAACCGATGACCGAAATGTCTCCGGGAACCGACAGTCCGAGCGAGGAGATCGTGCGGATGGCACCGAGGGCCTGCAGGTCCGAGCCTGTGATGATTGCCGTCACGCCACGCTCCAGGAGGGCGTGCGTGTAGGCGGCTGCGGCCTCGTACGTGTAGAAGGTCTCCTCGATGATGGGGGAGTGGTCCCCGATCAGCTCGCCCATCACCTGAGTGAAGGCCTCCGCCTTGCGCAGGGCTGGGACAATGTGCGTGCGGCCGGTGAGAAGCGCGATGCGCGTGTGGCCCAGCTCGTGCAGGTGGCTGACCGCGGCGCGAATGCCGAGGGAGTCCCCGGTGGAAAAGTCGGAGGCCGGTACCTCCGGGCGTGCGCCATTGATCGTCACGAAGGGGATGCCTCGGTCGGCGACATCCTGGTAGGGCGCAAGGTCGGAGAGGAGGTCCGCGTGCCTGCCAGAGACGAAAATGAGCCCGTCGACGTGGTGGTCGACGAGTGATGCGAGATGATCGAACTCGGAGGTTGCGCCCGGTGTCTGGGAGCGAATGAGGGCGATGCCGCCTGCACGCGAAATCTCCTCTTGGAGGTGGTGAGCGAAGGTGGCGAAGATCGGATTCGTCAGCTCGGGCACGATGACGCCGATGGTGGGGGTGTTGGGGGTGCTCGCTGGGTGGACGGTCGTAGCCCAGCTCATCGATCGCCGTTAGGACCCTGCGGCGCGTGTCTTCGGAGACCTGGCCGACGCCGTTGAAAAACGCGTGAAACTGTTGCGGTTGAGACGCCGGCATGCATGGCGATATCGGCCATGCTCGTGCGATTTTTCGTCATCGACTCAACGCTCCTTTGGGTGATCGCGCGCGACTGTTTCCCTATAAATGTAACAGCTTGCACACAATTGCGAAAATTGTTGCAGAAACAAAAACGGGGGTATTACAGTGAGTCCTGTAGCCGGTCGCTGATGGTGGCGACCACCTGATCAACACAGGAGTAATAATGCGACGTGGCATCGCAGCACTCGGCGTCTTCGCGGCGGCTACCGCCCTGGCCGCCTGCAGCAACGGCACGACCTCTTCCCCTTCCTCCTCGGACGGCGCCTCGACCGGCGCTGTGGCGACCCTGACGATCTGGGCGGACGATACCCGCTTCACCCAGGTCGAAACCCTCGCTGAGGACTTCACCACCAGCACCGGCGTGAAGGTCAACGTCGTTCAGAAGTCCGAATCCGACATGGATACCGAATTCACCACCCAGGTTCCCACCGGCAACGGCCCCGACCTGATCGTTATGGCCCACGACAAGCTCGGCGCACTCGTCGCTAACGGCGTCGTCTCCCCCGTGGACCTCGGCGAGGCCAAGTCCAACTTCGCAGACGTCGCCGTCAAGGCCGTCACCTACAACGGCCAGACCTACGGTGTCCCCTACGCCATCGAGTCTGTTGCCCTGGTGCGCAATAACGCTCTCACCAAGGACGAGCCCAAGACCTACGATGACATGATCGCGTCGGGTAAGACCGCCGGTGTTGAGTACCCCTTCATCATCCAGATGGGCGACAAGGGCGATCCGTACCACTTCTACGGCTTCCAGACCTCCTTCGGAGCCCCCGTCTTCAACACCAACGCTGACGGCGAATACACCTCCGAGCTGGCCATGGGCGGCTCCGGTGGCACCGACTTCGCGAACTGGCTGAAGGCTCAGGGCGACGCGGGCATCATCTCCCCGTCCATCACCGGCGACATCGCCAAGCAGGCTTTCCTTGATGGTAAGGCTGCCTACACGGTGACCGGCCCCTGGAACGTTGCTGCCTTCCGTGAGGCAGGCATGGATGTCTCCGTCCTGTCGGTCCCCTCGGCCGGTTCTCAAGCTGCTCAGCCCTTCGTTGGCGTCCAGATGTTCTACCAGAGCGCCAAGTCCGCCAACCCGGTCGCTGCCAAGCAGTTCTTCAACTACCTGGCCACCCCCGAGGCTCAGAAAGAGATGCAAAAGCTCGGTGGCCGCGCCTCCGCGATGCCTTCCGTCTCCGCTCAGTCGGATGACCAGGACATCAAGGACTTTGCGAAGGTCGCCGAGGCTGGTGCTCTTGCTCCCCGCGATCCCCGCGATGGGTTCCGTGTGGGAACTTCTGGGGTCAGACCGAGGCCAATATCGTGAGTGGCACCGAGACCCCCGCCGACGGCTGGGCGACGATGATCACGAACATCAACAACGCGATCGCCTCCAAGTGATCGAACTCGCCGCCGCTTAACGGTGACACCCCGCTCGCCTGAGGTGAGCACCCAGCCTCGCACCCGCCCGCGTCCCACGCGGCGGGCGGGTGCGAGGCATACAGACCGCTCGCGCCGTATCGCGGCGCACTCGCACCTCACGGTGCTTCCAAACCCGCCGCCAGGCGGGTATCGTCGCAATGACGCGCAAACCGCGCACGTGTGGAGGACACGATGTCTGAGCCAGTGAAGGCTGCAGCAAAGAATAAAGAGAGGCGCAAGGCCTCACATGCCAGTGAAGTAACCAGGCCCGGTTTCTTCGTCAAACTTGTCCTGATGATGCTGATCGATGCCCTGGGTATCTACGGTATGTTCACCGCTTACCTGGTGGAGTCGTGGACGGTTCTCGCCATCCTGGCCGTCCTGCTCATCGCCGTTAACTGGGTGTACTTCTCTCGGCGGATGATTCCCGCGAAGTACCTCGTTCCCGGCATGGTATTCCTGCTCATCTACCAGGTCTTCGTCATGGGGTACACGGGCTACGTATCCTTCACGAACTACGGCCAGGGTCACAACTCCAGTAAGGATGACGCCGTCTCGTCGATCCTGCAGGCATCCGAGCAGCGTGCCGAGGGCGCGCCGAGCCTTCCCGCCGCTGTCGTCGAGGACAGCTCTGGCCTCGGTCTGGCTGTCGTCGACACGTCGACGGGTACCATCCGCGTGGGTGACTCTGACACGCCGCTGCACGAGGTATCCGGTACCTACGCTGCCGGCATGCTGAGCGCGGTCGACGGCTACAAGGTCCTGACGATTGCCGAAATCCTACAGCCCGAGACGCAGCAGAAGGTTACCGCCATCAAGGTTCCGGCCTCCGACAATCCGAACGACGGAAGCTACCGCAGCGATGACGGGTCGACCGCCTACCTGGCCAAGTCCCGCTACAACTACGACGAGGCCGCCGACACCCTGACCGACACGGCGACCGGCGTCGTCTACACGGCCGACAACAAGATCGGTGCCTTCGTTGACGCGGACGGCAACCAGATCGATCCGGGCTGGCGCGTCTTTGTCGGCTTCGACAACTACCTGAACATGTTTGCCCGCGGCGACCTGGCCGGTCCCTTCCTGAAGGCGCTCGTGTGGTCCTTTATCTTTGCTGCGGCATCGGTCCTGTCGACCTTCGCCCTCGGCCTCATCCTTGGCCTCGTCTTTGCGGACAAGCGCATCAAGGGCCGCAAGATCTATCAGTCCCTCATGATCCTGCCGTACGCGTTCCCGGCCTTCTTGGCTACCCTGGTGTGGAAGGGCATGCTCAACAAGGACTTCGGCTTCATCAACGAGGTATCTGCTCGGTGGCACGAACGTGCCGTGGCTGACGGACGGAACGCTGGCGAAGTTCTCCATCCTGGGCGTGAACCTGTGGCTGGGCTTCCCCTACATGTTCCTCGTGTGCCTGGGTGCCCTGCAGTCACTGCCGGGTGACGTCGAAGAGGCCGCGAAGATTGACGGCGCCTCCGGCCTGCGCACCGTGTGGTCCATTAAGCTCCCGCTGGTCCTGCAGTCGACGGTGCCGCTGCTGATCGCCTCCTTCGCGTTCAACTTCAACAACTTTCTCGCTCATCTACATGCTGACCGGCGGTGGCCCGAACTACCCGGGTATGGATGTCGGCCAGACTGACATCCTGATCTCGATGGTCTACAAGATCGCGATCGAGTCGGGTTCCCCGAACTATGGCCTGGCCTCGGCCATGTCCATCGTCATCTTCATCGTCGTGGGCGTGATCGCGTGGCTTGGTTTCCGCCAGACGAAGACCCTTGAGGAGCTGTGATGAGCGCTGTAACTGTGAAGAAGAACCGTGAGTCGTCCCTGAAGGGTGCGCGCTGGTGGAAAGAGGTCGGATGGCGTCACATTGTCGCCATCGTGATGATCATCTACTGCCTGGTTCGCTGCTCTACGTCCTGTCGGTGTCCCTGAACCCGGGTGCGACGCTGACCGGCTCGAACAGCCTCTTCTCGAAGGTGTCGCTCGAGAACTTCATGTCCCTGGGCTCTGGGAAATATGCTGCGTACTGGTCGTGGGTCCTCAACTCACTGATTGTGTCGACGACGACCGCTGTCGGCACCGTCATCATGGGTGCCACTGCCGCCTATGCGTTCAGCCGTTTCCGTTTCAAGGGCCGCCGCGCGACCCTGACCGGCCTGCTGCTGGTGCAGATGTTCCCGCAGATGCTGGCCTTCGTGGCCCTGTACCTGCTGCTCCTGGGCATCCAGGATATCTTCCCGGTTCTCGGCCTGAACTCCAAGCTCGGCCTGATCTGCGTCTATCTCGGTGGCGCTCTCGGCTCGAACACCTTCCTGCTCTACGGCTTCTTCAACTCGATCCCTCGTTCGCTGGATGAGGCGGCCATGATCGACGGTGCGACGCACGCCCAGACCTTCTGGACGATCATCATGCCGCTGGTCCGCCCGGTTCTGGCTGTTGTCGGCCTGCTGAGCTTTATTTCCTCGCTCGGTGACTTCGTGATCGCGAAGGTCGTCCTGCAGGATCAGGGTCAGTTCACCCTCGCTGTCGGCATGTACATGTGGGCGGCCGATGAGCGTACCGCCCCGTGGGGTATCTTCGCGGCGGGTGCTGTCATCGCGGCCATTCCGGTCGTGCTGCTCTTCCAGTACCTGCAGAAGTACATCGTCTCCGGCCTGACAGCCGGCGGCGTCAAGGAGTAAGCGCCTCCGCGCTTGTGCGCTGAGCCAGCCCCGGCCTCGTCCCCTATCCCCGTGGGACGAGGCCGGGGCTGTTTTATGCGTTCGGGCGCGGGCATCGTGTGGGATGTGGGCACAGTGTGGGCCGAGGGCGCTGATGGCCGCGAGATGCGGGTCGTTGGGAACGGGTGTTCGGGCTCTGCCGGTCGGTGACCAGTGCTGGTTGTTGGGTGTTCGTAGCGCACTCTTGTGTGCGCCTTCGGGCCTGGTCTCCCGCGAGAACTGGCAGCCTCGCTTCGCTCGTAGTGTCCGACCAGATGCTCACCCGAACCCTACCGGCGGTGTCTCCGCCCGTACTGTCCGTGTGGTGGTGTGCTCAAAGTGCAGTCCACTTGGGTGAAATCCGGCGAAAACGGGTGTTTCGGGCGAAGCCGACTACGGTTTGGGCGCGGTGGCTTGCGATGTCGCGTTGTGGGTGGGCTCGCGGTAGGGCAGTGTCAACGGGGCGCACTATAGCCGCCTAGCGCCCGCCCGGCGTCCTATGCTCGGGCTGGATGTGGGCCAGGAGCGGCTCGGTTTGCCAGTTTCGCGTTTGTTCTTGTGCGTTGGGGTGCTGTACCCGATCCGTAGGCAATGCACCTCTTCTGATCGGGTGCAGTGCCCCTGATCGGGTGCATGGTTCCGTAACGGGTGCAGCGCTCCCGCTGGGGTGTTGCTTCTGGTGGTGTGGCTGCATGGGGCGCGGGCGCCTTTGGGCCTTGAGTTGCCTGTAGGTTCGAGATCCTTTCTGTTTGGGGTTCTTTGTCGCCTCGCGTTGTGGTTCCCCAACAATGCCGCATGCAATTCCCATGTAAACCTTTCAAACAGGTAAACGGGATCGTTGGAATTGTAACGTTTGTGGGTGGTGTTGAAGACTGACCAGGGAGAATTGCCTGCGACATTTGGGGGGCGGCGTAGGTGTGGGGGAGTGGAAGGGGTGCGAGGTTCGTGTGGCGAGACCGCTTGACAGGTTAGTTGGTTATATGGTTCAATAGTCATGTAATGAACCAGTGAAGCTGAAGGGAGGGCTTGCGCATGGCACCCACGTTCGTCTCGGGGATCCCGATCTACGTGCAGATCGCCGACGACATTCGCGCGCAGATCCTGCGCGGCACCCTGCGTGCCGGGGACCAGCTCACCTCCACCACGGAGTACTCCGCGACCTACCGCATCAACCCGGCCACCGTCGGCAAGGCCTTCGCGATCCTCGTCGACGAGGGACTCGTCGACAAGCGACGCGGCATCGGCATGTTTGTCGCCGAGGGGGCCCGCCGCGCGCTCGTGGCCGACGGGCTCGCATCCTACGTGGAGGAGACCCTGAACCCCGCCGTCGAGGCGGGACTCGCTCTCGGCCTCGACATCGACTCCATCGCCAACCACGTCCGCGCCTACGGCGCCGACCTTCGCACCAAGGAAGACTCATGATCACCTTCAACGCCATCAACCACGCCTATCCGGGGGAGGCGGAGCAGGCCCTCACCGACCTCTCCCTTGAGTTCGGTGACTCCACCGTCACCGCCCTCGTCGGCCCCCAACGGCTCGGGCAAGACGACCCTCATGCAGATCCTTTCCGGCCTCCTTCCGCCCTCCTCGGGGGGTGTGTCCATCAACGGGACGGACATGCGCCCCGACGACCTGCTCGGCTACTCGGTCATGGCCTCCTCCGACAGGGACTTCGACAACTCCTCGGCTGGGGCGCTAGTCGCGTACGCCTCCCTGCGCCCAACCTGGGACCAGAAGCTTTTTCGACCACTACGCACAGCGTTTCGGATTCCAGATGAAGCGTCGCAAGAAGCTGCGCAAGGTCTCCTCCGGCCAGGCCGCGATCCTCACGGGCGCCGTCGCGCTGGCCTCGGGAGCCCCCGTCACCGTCCTCGACGAGATTCAGGCACCCCTGGACGTGCCCACCCGCTATGCCTTCTACGAGGAGCTGCTCACCCTGGCCGCCGACTGCATGGAGGGGCGCCGCCCTCGGCGCACCTTCCTCATCTCCTCGCACATGGTCTCCGAGCTCGAGAACGTCGCCGAAGACGTCGTCGCTCTGAAGAACGGGCGCCTCCTCGCGCACGAGAGCGTCGATGCGTTCACCTCCCGCATCTGCGCCATCACCGGAAACGCAGCCGACGTCGAAGGCTTCCTGATCGACCACCCCGGCACTCCCGTCATCAGCTCGCGAACGCTTGGATCCGCCCGCGAGATCGTCGTGGACCTGCGCGACCGCGGCATCACCGACCGCGAGATCGCCTCCCACTCCCTCACACTCTCGCCCTGCTCTTTCCAGGACGCCTTCGCCTACCTCATCCAGGAGAAAGACCAATGATCACTGCAAACCCCGACCTCATCAAGTCCTCCCCGTCACCCCTGCGCATTGGCCTTGTCGGATCGCGATTCACGGTGGTCCTCTACCTGCTGGTTGTGTGCTTCCAGTTCCTCGTCAACTTCACGGTCAATGGAATCGTCTACCTATCAGTCCCCGACGTCACCGGACAGGTGGACCAGGCTGCCACAAACTCCGCTTTTGTCACGGGCGTCTTCCTCTTCGTCTGCGGGGTCGTCAGCGCCACCGTCAATATGCGAGCCTCAGCCCTCAGCGGCGGGTCGCGCCCCGTGCTTACCGCGGCGAGCTACGTCCACTCCATTGTCATCATTGGCCTGGGATCCCTTATCTGGTGGCTTCTATCGCCATCCATCCCCTCCTCTTCGTCATGGGACGCGAGTCCTTCCCTCTCGGCGTCGACTCGTGGATCTTCGTCCTATTCGCCTGGGTGGCGTGTGATGGAGCTGGGCGCTTCATCGGCGGGCTCGCCCGCTGCATCGGGTCGACCTGGAAACGAGTCTTTGTGCTCATGGGTGCGATTCCGCTGGGCATCTGCGCCATCGGTGCGCCGGTCACGTGGCTGGTCCTCACCCTCGTCCACAAGTCCGGCTACCTGCCCCCGATGCACCCCGCCTTCTACCTGCTCGGTCTCATCTCGCTGACGGTTATCGCCTCCGGCTGGCCCCTCACGGCGGCAGGCCACATCCGCCGCGTCGGCTGATACCGAGCCAACTCGCGGAAAACCGATCCCGACCGCCGCGTCCCCGGCCTCGTCCCCTCACACGGAAGGGACGAGGCCGGGGCTCCTTCGTCGGTTGGGTGCGCACCTGTGGTGGGCTCCATGAGCTCGGAAGGGGTCGCAAGTGTCCGACACAGTAGTTATCGGCTAGTATCGATGGCGACACGACAGCCAGTCGTGCCCCAGATACTCAAGGAGTGACAAGTGGCTAAGGGACCCTCCCGCCTCGACAACGTGATCAGCCTGGCCAAGCGCCGCGGCTTCGTCTTTCCCTGCGGTGACATCTACGGTGGCACCCGCTCCGCGTGGGACTACGGCCCGCTCGGCGTGGAACTGAAGGAAAATATCAAGCGCGCCTGGTGGAACGCCATGGTCCGCCGCCGCGCAGACGTCGTTGGCCTCGATTCCTCCGTCATCCTCCCGCGCGAAGTGTGGGTCGCCTCCGGCCACGTCAAGGCCTTCACCGACCCGCTCATCGAGTGCCTCAACTGCCACAAGCGCGCCCGACAGGATCAGCTCATTGAAGAGCTCGCCGAAAAGAAGGGTGTCGAAGAGTCTTCCCTGAGCAACGCCGACATCGCGTGCCCCAACTGTGGCGTGCGCGGCCAGTGGACCGAGCCCCGCGCCTTCTCCGGCCTGCTCAAGACCTACCTGGGCCCCGTCGACGACGAGGCCGGCCTGCACTACCTGCGCCCCGAGACCGCCCAGGGCATCTTCGTTAACTACGCGAACGTCATGAACGCCGCGCGCAAGAAGCCGCCGTTCGGCATCGGCCAGATCGGCAAGTCCTTCCGCAACGAGATCACGCCCGGCAACTTCATCTTCCGTACCCGCGAGTTCGAGCAGATGGAACTCGAGTTCTTCTGCGAGCCCGGCACCGATGAGGAATGGCACCAGTACTGGATCGACTACCGCAAAGCCTGGTACGTCGACCTCGGCATCGGCCCGGAGAACCTGCGCGAGTACGAGCACCCGCAGGAGAAGCCTCGCACTACTCCAAGCGCACCGTCGACCTGGAATACCGCTTCGGCTTCCAGGGCAGCGAGTGGGGCGAGCTCGAAGGCATCGCCAACCGCACCGACTACGACCTGACCGTCCACTCCGAAGCCTCCGGCGCGAAGCTCGACTACTTCGACCCGAACACCAAGGAACGCTGGACCCCCTACGTCATCGAGCCCTCGGCGGGCCTGACCCGTTCCCTTATGGCCTTCCTCATCGAGGCCTACCACGAGGACGAGGCCCCCAACGCCAAGGGCGGCGTCGACAAGCGCGTCGTGCTCAAAGCTGGACCCGCGCCTGGCCCCCGTTAAGGCCGCCGTCCTGCCCCTGTCCCGCAAGCCCGAACTGACTGGCCCCGCCCAGGAGCTGGCCGACGAGCTGCGTGGCATCTGGAACGTCGACTACGACGACGCCGGTGCCGTTGGCCGCCGCTATCGTCGCCAGGACGAGATCGGCACGCCCTTCTGCATCACCTACGACTTCGATTCGATCGAGGACCACGCCGTCACCATCCGTGAGCGTGACACGATGGAGCAGGTGCGCATCCCGCTCGACAAGGTCAAGTCGTACCTGATCGAACGCCTGGGCTGCTGACTTGGAGATAGCCTCAACATCCGCAGCGGCCCCTCTTCGCGTGGGGCCGCTGCGCCTGTGGACACCCGTCGTCCTGGCCCCCATGGCCGGGGTGACGGACGTGCCCTTCCGACGCCTGTGCCGCATCATGGGCGAGTCGGGCCTGCCCGACCACCTGCGACCCGTCGGCATCCCCTCCTGGGCGGCCGAGTCGGGGGAGGGGGCCACGGCCTCGTCCCCGAAGGCGCCCGGCGAAAGCTCCGACGAGCCGCGCCACGTCGCCATCCCGCGCGTGGACGCGCCCGCCGGCCTGTACGTCACCGAGATGGTGACCAGCCGCGCCCTCGTCGAGGAGAATGAGCGCACCCTGGAAATGGTGCGCCCCGACCCCGCCGAGCGCGTGCGCTCCCTGCAGCTCTACGGCGTCAACCCCGCCGTCATGGCGAAGGCCGCGACGATGCTCGTCGAACGCAACCTGACCGACCACATCGACCTGAACTTCGGTGCCCCGTCCCCAAGGTGACGAAGAAGGGCGGGGGAGCGGCCCTGCCCTGGAAGCGCGACCTGTTCTCCGACCTCGTGGGTGCCGTCGTGCGCGCCTGCGACGAGGCCGGGGAGCGCGCGGGGCGCGAGATCCCCGTGACCGTCAAGATCCGCATCGGCATCGACTCCGAGCACGAGACCGCGACGGACGCCGCCCTGAGTGCGCAAAAGCTCGGCGCTGCCGCCCTCACCCTGCACGCGCGCACCCAGAACCAGCACTACGCGGGACACGCCCACTGGGACGAAATTGCACGCCTGAAGGACCTGCTCGACATCCCCGTCTTTGGTAACGGCGACGTCTTCGAGGCTGCCGACGCCCTGGCCATGCTGGAGCGCACCGGCTGTGACGGCATCAGCGTGGGGCGCGGCGCCCAGGGACGCCCCTGGATCTTCCGCGACATCGTCGCCGCCTACCACGGCGGGTCCATCCCGCCCGGCCCCAGCCTCGCCGAGGTTGTCTCCGTCATCGAGCGTCACGCCGCCTGGTGCGTCGTCGACCAGGGCGACGAGGGGCGCGCGCTGCGCGAGATGCGCAAGCACATCGGCTGGTACCTGCGCGGATTTGCCGTCGGCGGCCCCCAGCGCCACGCCCCTGTCCATGGTCTCGACCCTGCAGGAGCTCCACGAGCGCCTCGCGGACCTGGACCTCGACCAGGCGTTCCCGCCCGCCGCGCGCGGGCCTCGCGGCCGAGCAGGCGGCGAAAAAGACCCCCACCCTGCCCGACGGCTGGCTGGACCACCCCTACCTCACGCAGAGCGAACGAGATCGCCTGCACTTGGCCGAAATCGGATACTAAGCGAAGGAATCATGCCTCACCCATCTGCACCCGACCCCGACCCTGCGCCCGGACTCGTCACCATCGGGCGAGCCGCCAAGAAGGCGACCCTCGGGGGACTCACCCAGGTCATCGTTCCCATCAGCGGGGATGCGGCAGCCCTGAGCGGGCAGGTCGAGGCGCTGGCCTCGTGCCGCGCGGACATCGTCGAGTGGAGGGCCGACACCTTCCTGTCCTCCCTCGTGGGGTCGCACTTTGTGGCCGCCTCGGACGTGGAGGAGGACCTGGTGCGCATGGCCCGCTACGTCGCGGATTCCTCGCCCCTGCCTGTGCTGGCGACCATCCGCACGTCGGTCGAGGGCGGCGAGGCCTACCTGGACGACGAGGAATACTGTGCCCTCGTGCGTCGGCTTGCATCCTTCGCGGGCGGCGTGGACGTGGAGATCTCGCGCGATGGGTCCTCCGCGCTCATTGAGGAGGCGCACGAGGCCGGGGCGATCGTCGTCGCTTCCTTCCACGATTGTGAGGGGACTCCCGGCGACGAGCAGCTCGCTGAGGTGCTCGCGGCCATGAACTACGCGGGTGCCGACGTCCTCAAGTTCGCGTGCATGGCGACCAACGCCACGGACGCGGCCCGCGTGCTGGCCGCGCAGGCGTGGGCACGCGAGGCCTACGACCGTCCCGTCATCGGCATCTCCATGGGGGAACACGGCGCACCCACGCGCCTAGTCGGCTCCGCTCTCGGATCCGCGGCTACCTTCGCGACCCTGCCCGGCTGGGAAGGCAGTGCTCCCGGCCAGTTCACCGTCGAGCAAGTGCGAACCGTCTTGGATATCGTCGAGGGGCCCGAGGCCTAGAGCCCGCTTCGCGCGGTCTTTGTGCCCGCAATAACGTCTGAGGGGCGCTGGAGTGTTCGCCAGCGCCCCTCAGACGTTGTTATCCCCTACTTTCTATGGAACCTCGGGCTAGTGCCCAGATGGGTGGGGTAGGGGTTGTCTTTGTTGGTTGCCTGCGATTCATCGAGGCCACGGTAGGCGTAGGAATTGTCGTAAGCAATCTCGGTTGGATCGACGAGCCCATCCGCGTACTGCTGTACCTCTGCGGGGGTGGGGCTGGTGCCGCCGCCCTTGTCGGCCAGGGGGTTTTCGTCGGGGTACTGGCTCGGGTCGGTGTTGAGCATTCCGCCGAGGTTCGCCGCTCCGTATCCGCCGTATTGGTTCCAACCGTTCTCATGACCAACAGCCGTGTTGACGAGTAGCTGTAGGAGCTGGTTTGCGTTGGCGTTGGGCCACTTTGCGCGAGCCTGGGCGAGTGCTCCAGCAACGATGGGGGCTGAATATGAGGTTCCCTGGGTACTACCGATTTTTCCGTCAGATATATTGCGTTCAACGAACGGTCCACCCACCGCTGTCGTTGTCACTCCCTGGCCCCATGACGAGTAGGAGGCAAACGTACCGTTAGTGTCGATTGCAGAGACTCCGACGACACCGGACCACCTAGACAGGTGGCTTTCGTTTTCGTCTGTTGCGCCGTTTCCCACCGAGGCCGTAATGATAATTCCCTGGCTCATAGCCCGTGCTATGGCCCATTTCAGGTCAGCCCTGTGCATCGAGCTCGAAGCTGAAAAATTGACGATGGATGCACCATCGTTGATAGCTTGATTCACCAACGAGGACAACTCTGTCGGTAAAGCACCCTCCTTCATTGGGCAGTCTTTACCTGCGTAACTTGTTGAGTCAATGTACTGATATGCCAATAGCGTGGCGACAGGGACGATCCCATAATCTCGGGAGACTAGGAGAGAAGCTACACCCGTTCCGTGGCTGGTGCTTTCGTTGCTGGCATTGATAGCACAGGGACTCTTGTCAACAACGTTGGCACCCACTAGTTCGGGGACGGAGGTATCCACTTTTCCGTCAATAATAGCGATTGTGACGCCTTTGCCCGTGTACCCCTGGCCCGTGCCGCGTCCAGGTGATAGTACGAGAAGTAGGCTTGGTCGGCGGCTGTGATCTGACGGTCATCTGCGTACGTAGGGGTGGCTGCCAATGCGCTGCCTGCCAGCGCAATCACGCATCCGGATGCGATCGCGGCGTGCCGTGAGCCTATCCTCAGAGCATTAGCGAGTGTCGCGTGTCGTGACGTCACCATTGGTTGGGATCCCATCCGTCATCACGTCGGCGCGCCGGGGTGATGTCTTTGTCTGTGCCGTAGGTCTGCGACTGAGGATTCACGTACCCGCGGGGCACAGCGTCGTCATCCTCATCCTCAACGTGGAAGGCCTCGTACTTGCGACGACGCTGCTTCTTCTCCTCCTTCGAGCCGCCAGCACCAGCACCGGAGGCCCCCATGAATCCGCTCCGCTGACCATCAGCACCTCGCCCGACTGAGCCAGCAGTCTGGGAAGCTCCCGGCGGCGTGTAGGTGCCCATACCCGTTCCGCTGTAGGTTCCAGTACGCAGAGCGGACGAACCTGCTACCGCACCACTGCGACCGAGAGCTCCGGTACCCGAGGCGCCGAATGATCCTGCTCCGACGCCTCCCATTCGTCCCATGGCCCCCATGCTAGCGGAGCCCATACGAGCAGCTCCCCGCAGGCCAAGAGCTCCGGCTCCATCACACCGATGCCGCCGAGGCGGCTGGCCGAGTGTGCTTCGGAGGCGCGAGAAGCATTCAAGCCCCACAGGGGATGGTCGCGATCGATCGGAGGGGCTGGGGTATGTCCGCCGATGACACCGTTCGCGTGACGGTCGCCGTTCACGCGCGTGTGCAGCAGGTCCATGTCCATGAGATCCTGCGGGTCCGTGATCGGATTCCTCCTCGATCCCGCCTCCCCTTCAGGGAAATAACGGCTCGGAAGGCGCGGTGACTGCATGACACGCTGGTTGATACCTTCGCCGTTGTCGTATCCTCCCGGATAGAGACCCGAATCTGTGCCACGCAAGTCAGCATTACCGTAGGCGTCCGAACGGGAGCGGCCGTAGGCACCGCCTTCATACGGTGAGATACTGATATGCCCTTTTTCGAGGGCATCCGCTGCATCCTTCGGGATTTCAGGAACGGGAGTCCACCCTTCAAGGTTTCCGGAATTTGATGTATCTGGGCCTTCCGATGTGTGTTCCTTGAGGCGTGTACTCAGGTTGTTCATCGTAGATTCAAGGCGCTCGATGATTTCGGTCGACTTGGCCTCCCGCTGCGCATTGGCCTGCGCTTCGACCGCGTCAACGTACGCAGCGCCGGTGACCGCAAGCGAATTAACGAGTTGTCCCGGGAGACCGAAGTTGGAGGCGATAGGGATTGTCACCGTAGCAACGTCGCGCATAGCTTCCGTCATCGGATCCAACAACGTGGGCGACAGCTGGTGGGCTTCCTCTGCTGCCAGCATGATCGCGCGGCGCGCCTCAACGTAGTATGACATGCCGGTCAGGTAGTAGTTCGCTTGGCCGTTGAAGCGCTGGAGGGCGCGCACGGCCTCGGCGCTCATCGCATCGCCGGCCTGGCCCGTGAAACCCTGGTGATCCTTGAAATGTTCGACCTTCTCTTGGGGCCTTGCGGATGGCCTTGACGACGGTCGAGTGCTCGTCGTCCCAGCCGTAGAGCTTTTCATTCTCCGGCGCGCTTTCAGCAAACCGCATCAAGCGTTCGTACATCGGTGAAGACACCATCTGTTATTCCTCCCTCACGGCACGTTCTTAGATATCGCTCTGGGCGCCGTAAGTCGGCGTAGCCTGTGCCTCACCGGACGCGCCCTGTTCGCCGTCAGCTTCGCCGCTCTGGGCTGCCTCGTCCTTCGGCTTATTCGCACTTGTCAATTTATCGATGGTCTCCTGCGAATACACCTGATGCGCGCTCTCTCCCTGGTTCAAGGAGAGCAGCGCAGTTCCGACGGCGGCCATCGCAGCACGGGCATCTTCCTCGGTACCGGTAAAGTCGGAGACTGCTTGGGCGACCTTCGTGTCCAGGTCATTCAAGAACTGCGCTTCGTTCGTCATATTCGTCGCGAACGACGATAGGAACGAGCGAACTGCCTCGCCCATAACCTGGGCCGCGCTCTCAGTCGTCCAATGCCCAAACAACTGTGCCGCAGCCAAGACCGTGGCTGACATGGCGGAGGCGGTTAGTTCGCCCCCCCCCGGCGCTCATATCGTCACTCACCTGCGCGTGGCGCTCTGAGTCGAATGCAACGTCTGGCATCGCTTCGCTTTCCTTTGAGAAGAAAACCCCGCACTCCCTTCGGCGAGGTAACCGACTGGTTAACAGTCTATCCGTCCAGATAAAGCGTGTGCAACCAAGCACGGGTGAAGAACAAAGGATGTCAGATAACGCGGAAGGCACTAAAGGTGGTGGGCGGGCCAAGCGGCCCGCCCACCACAGCTATGTCAGCGATGCTCGGAAAGCTCACTGTGCGGCCTCCTTGGGGGACACAGTCACGACCGTGTCGGTGATACCCACCGGGCCGGGGGCGGCCGGGGTGATCTCGCCGAACTTCTTCTTGTTCGTCACGACCATCGGGGTGATCGTGTCGTAGCCCGCCTCGCGGATGACATCCCAGTCAACCTCAGCCAGGACGTCGCCGCGGCTGACGACGTCGCCCTTTGGCGACGCGAGGCGTGAAGCCCTACCCTCCAGCTTCACGGTGTCCATGCCGATGTGGATGAGCACCTGGACGCCGGACGCGGACTTGATGCCGTAGGCGTGGCCCGTCGGGAAAGCAACCGACACCTTGCCGTCACACGGGGCAACGACCACGGCGCCAGCGGCGGGGGAGACGGCGATGCCGGGGCCGAGCGCGCCGGCGGCGAAGGCCTCGTCGGCAACGTCCGACAGCGCAACCGTCGTGCCCGCCATGGGGGAGGTGAGCGTCAGGTCAGCCTTCGCCTCGTCGCTGAAAGAGGGAGCAGCATCGGCCGCCGGAGCGGCGGCAGGCGCAGCAGCCGACGCAGCGGGGGTAGCTGCCGGGGCAGGCGCGGGGGCGTCGTCTGCGAGGAGCGACTTCTTCGCGCGAGCCTCCGCCTTCTGCTCCTTCGTGCGGTAGTCGAACAGAACGACCATCAGGAAGGCGGTGATGAACGCGGCGGCCACGCCCAGGCCGTAGACGGCCATGGGGGAGAAGACGGGGATCGTCAGCAGCGACGTGAACACGAAGGTGTTCGTGATGGCGCCGCCACCGATGCCGATAACCAGGCCACCGACGACACAGCCGGTGAGCATGAGCGGGTAGATGCGCTTGAAACGCAGGTGGATGCCGTACAGGGACGGGCTCGGAGATGCCGCCGAAGAGGCCCGCGGCCAGGGCACCGGACGCGGTCTGGCGCATGTCGGTGTCGCGGTCGCGGATCGACAGGAAGAGCACGCCGGCGGTGGCGCCGAAAGCAGGCGAAGTTCCACGCGCCCATGGGGCCCTGGATGAAGTCCGAACCCGTCGCGGCGATGTTGGCCAGCTGCAGGGCGTTGAGCGGCCAGTGCAGGCCCAGCGGCACCAGGAAGGGGTAGATGATCGGGATGATGATCGCGAAGAGGATGGGGGCGTGGCCGTTGAGCCAGGCCAGGCCGCCGCCCAGGCCGTTACCGATCCAGATCGACAGGGGGCCGATCAGGAAGGCGGTGAGCGGCATGATGATGATGAAGGAGATGAAGGGGACGAACACCATCTGGACGTTCGAGGGGATGATCTTCTTCAGGCCCTTGTAGAGCAGGGCGAGGATCGGCACCATCAGCAGCGGCACGAAGACCTGGCCGCCGTAGTCGGCCAGCTGCAGGGGCAGGGAACCGATCTGGGTGACGCACTGCTCGGATCCGAGCGCGGTCTTCGTGCAGGTTGTCTCGCTGAAGGAGGACGCATTGCTCAGGCCGATGAAGTTGGGGGTGAGCAGCGACAGGATGACAGCCGTGCCGACCCAGGGGTCGATGTCCAGCTTCTTGGACGCGTTGTAGGCGACCATCGCGGGCAGGAAGTAGAAGACCGCGCGCCACATGGAGTTCACGTAGCCCAGCCACGCGGGGATAACACTGGCGCGCGTGTCGACGACGCCAAAGGCGTCGAGGACCGCGAGGAACGCCAGGATCAGGGAGGCGCCGAGGAGGACGGGCAGCAGCGGGCGGAACGAGTCCGACAGGTACTCGAAGAAAGCGTCAACGATGGCGTTCTTGCCGCGAGCCTTCGCGCGGGCGGCGGCCTTGACGTCGTCGTTCGAGGCTGCGGCGCCCGACTTCATTGACGGCAGGTTGTTGATCTCGTTGAAGACCGACTGCACGGCACCGCCGATAACGATCTGGTAGCGATCACCGGACTGCGGGACGGCACCGAGGACGCCGTCAATGGCCTCGACTCGGTCCTTGTCGACGACCGACGCGTCGTTGAGTTCGAAGCGCAGACGCGTCGCGCAGTGGGTGAAGTGGGTGATGTTGCCGGGACCACCGACCGCATCGAGGATTTCCTGTGCCGTGTTGGACACTCGGGACTCCTTCCGTGGAGGGGAATTCGACGCTGAAAGCGACTCTTGACAATTAGCATGTTTGAACAAATGCTGAAAGATCCGACGGGGTATCTCACAGTAATTTCTCGGTGATTTTCGGGGCTTTTTCAGTAACGAGGACCGGGCTCCCTATCGGGTCATCAGGCGGTGTTGCTCGGCGTCCTTCCGTGCCCATCGTCGCTGGTCAACCATCATGAGAGTGTTCTCATGATGCTCTCATCCTGGTCTTTTCGTAGTTGGACATTCTGGTCACTAACGATCACCGACACGGAAAGGACGAGACCTTGACACCGCCACTGTCAGTGCTCCTCTACAGCCACGATTCCCAGGGCTTGGGGCACGTGAAGCGCAACCTTGCTCTCGCGCATCACATTGCCGCGCGCATCGCCGGGGAAGCGGTGCGCGGACTCATCGTCTCCGGCCTGGCCCACAACCCGCTGTTCACCCTGCCCGAGGGCTTCGACTGGCTGGCCCCTGCCCGGCATCGCGAAAAAGAATGGCGCGTACGTTCCCCGCTTACTGTCCGGTTCGCTCTCCGATACCCTCGCTCTGCGCTCGGCCCTCCTCGAGTCCGCTCGTGGCCTTTTTCCCCCGACCTTGTCGTCGTCGACCGCCACCCGCTGGGCGTGGGCCGCGAACTTGAGGCCCGCTGCGCGCCCTCAAGCGCTCCCGCCCCCAGGCACGCGTCGTCCTGGGGCTGCGTGACATCCTCGACGAACCCACCGTGGCCGCGCGGGAATGGGCCGACCTGGGAGGTGCCTCGATCCTGGACGGCCTGATCGACCAGGTGTGGATCTTCGGCGATCCCTCCATCCACGACGCGACCTCGACGGGGGAGGTACCCGCCGCCCTCGCGTCCCGCGCGATCTTCACCGGCTACCTGGCCGACGGCCGCACCGACGTGGATCCCCACCCCGGCCCGATCAAGCGCCCCTTCGTGCTGACGACGGTCGGAGGAGGCTCCGATGGCGGGCGCATCGTCGAGGCCGCGGCTGGCGCCCGCATGCCCGAGGGACACGACCACCTCGTCGTCGCCGGACCCCAGCTCGACGACGCGAGCATGGAACGCGCCCGCTCCCTGGCCGGCCCCACGACCACCGTCGTGCGCACATGCCCGGGCCTGGCCCACCGCATCCGCGAGGCCGCCGCCGTCATCTCCATGGGGGGATACAACACGGTCTGCGAAATCCTCGCCGCCGACACCCCCGCCCTCATTGTCCCGCGTGAGGTTCCGCGCCTCGAACAGACTATCCGCGCCCGTGCGCTCGCGGGCGCCCACCTCATTGACACCCTCAGCCAGGCCGACGCCACGCCCGAGGCGTTGTCCCGCTGGCTGAACGGTGCCGTCACCACGCGGACCGACCGGTCCCGCATCGACCCGCGGGGGCCTCGCCGCCGCCGCGCACGCCGCTATGACCCTGATCGCCCCCGCCAACGATGGAGACCTCCAATGACCCGCATCGGCTACGTCCTCAAGGTGTACCCCCGCTTCTCCGAGACCTTCGTGGTCACCGAGATGCTCGCCCGCCAAGACCTGGGCCAGGACCAGCGTATCTACGCGCTGCGCCCGACCACCGACACACGCTTCCACCCCGAGATTGCGTACGTCGAGGCACCCGTAAGCTGGGTGCCGCGCCCCCTGCAAGGCCTCCGAGATGTGGAACATTCTCACCTCCGGCCTCGCCGACGAGGAGATGCGCACCCGCTTCGCCGCTCTCATGCCGGCCATCGCTTCGTTGCCTGCCGACGACGTCGCCCAGGGCATCGCGCTCGCCCTCGCTGCACGCGAGGACGGCATCACCCACCTGCACGCCCACTTCGCTTCCCTGGCCGGGCGGACTGCCTGGATCGCCTCGTCCCTGAGCGGCATCCCCTTCACGGTCACCACACACGCCAAGGACATCTACCACGAGTCCGTCGACGTTGACCTGCTGCGCCGCATCTGCGCGGACGCTGCCCAGGTCATCGCGATCTCGCAGTACAACATGGACTATCTCGGGCGCGTGCTAGAGGGCACGGGCGCGCGCCTCGTACTGCAGCGCAACGCCCTCGAACTGGCCCGTTTTCCCTACCGCGACCCCGAGCCCGCCACGGGCACGCTGCGCGTCGTCGCGGTGGGGCGCCTCGTCGAAAAGAAGGGCTTCGCGGACCTCATCGACGCGCTCGCGATCCTGCGAGATCAAGGCGTGGCGATCGACGCCTCAATCATCGGCGAGGGAGACCTCAGGGACGACCTCGCCAGGCGCATCGAGGAGCGAGGCCTCACCCCCTCGTGCCGCCTGTGCGGGGCGCGCACCCAAAGCGAGGTGCGTGAAGCCCTCGAGGGTGCCGACGTGTTCGTCGCCCCCTGCATCCCCGGCTCGGACGGCAACATCGACGGCCTGCCCACCGTCATCCTCGAATCCATGGCCGTGGGCACACCCGTCGTGGCCACCGTCGTCACCGCGATCCCCGAGGTCATCATCAACGGCCGCTCGGGTGTCCTCCTTCCCCGGGCTCCCCGGAATCGATCGCGCAGGCGCTCGCGGACATCGCCTCCGGTGCCACCCCCGTCGTGGAGCTGGCGCGTGGGGCCCGCGCGCTCATCGAGGAGCACTACGACTCGCGCCGTCAGGCATCTGCCCCTGCCCGCCTCGAAAGTGATGAGGAGACCCTCTGATGCGTATCGTCTACATCTGCGCCGACCCCGGCATCCCGGTTTTCGGAACCAAGGGAGCCTCCGTCCACATCCAGGACGTCGTGCGCGAGCTCGTGCGCCGCGGCCACGACGTGGAGATCCACGCCGTGCGCATGGGGGACCGTGTCCCCGCCGACCTGGCCGACGTGCCTACCGTCGAGTACCCGCTCGATGTGGACGGCGCGGGCGACCGCGAGCGCGCCCAGGCCCAGGCCTCGCGCGCGATCGCGCAGCGCGTCGCGAAGAGCGCCCCGGACCTCGTGTGGGAGCGCTACTCGCTGTTCTCCACGGCGCTCGCGTCCCTCGCGAAGGGCAGTGGTGTGCGCGGGATCCTCGAGGTGAACGCGCCCCTCATCGAGGAGCAGCGTCGTCATCGTCGCCTGGATGACGAGGCCGGAGCGTGCTCCGCGCTCGTGGAGCAGGCGGGTGCGGCGCGTGCGATTATCTGCGTGTCGGACCCGGTGCGCGCCTGGGTGGAGGAGATGACGGGCACGGAGCGTGCCCACACCGTCCCCAATGGCGTCGACACGAACCGGATTACTCCCGTGACGGAGGAGGCCGGCCGCGTGGTCGTTACTTTCGTGGGCACGCTCAAGCCCTGGCACGGGGTGGAGCACCTCATCGGGGCGCGCGTCCTGGCCTCGTCCCCGTGGGACCTGCGCATCATTGGTGACGGGCCCCAGCGCGAGGCTCTCGAGGAGGCGGCGCGCGCAGCCGGCGTGGACGTGGATTTCCGCGGTGCCGTCGCTCCGCACGAGGTTCCCTCCCACCTGGAGGGTTCCGCCATCGCGGTCGCGCCCTACCCGGCGCCCGCAGACGAGGCCGACCACTATTTCTCGCCCCTGAAGGTTTATGAGTACATGGCGGCCGGCCTGCCCGTCGTCGCCAGCGCGCTCGGACAGATCCCCGTCGCGCTGCTGGGCTGCGGCGTCCTTGTACCGCCGTCCGATCCCGGTGCCCTCGCTCGCGCGATCGACGCCCTCGCTCAGGACCCGGAACGTCGCACCGAGCTGGGTGCGCAGGCTCGCCTCGCCGCCGAGGAACGCCACTCGTGGGCGGGCGTTGTGGGGCGCGTGCTTGCGCTGGTGGAGGCCTGAGATGGCGCTTATCAGCAAGAAAAACAACCTGGGGGCGCTGTCGCGGACCCTGCGCCTCGTGGGTCCCGACGTGCGTCCCCATCGCAGCCTGATCGCCGGGGGCATTGTGGCTCTGCTCCTGGATGTCGTGTTCCGCGTCATGGAGCCCTGGCCGATGAAGATCGTCATCGACTCGGTCGTTGAGGTGGCGCTGCACCGTGGAGAAGGCCCGTGGTCTGCGGCCCCCATGATCGTCGCCTGCGCCGGGCTGCTGGTCGTTATCGTCGGCCTGCGTGCGGCCTCGAACTACATGGCCACGGTGTGCTTCGCGCTGGTGGGCTCGCGTGTCGCCCAGTCGTTGCGAGCCCGCGTGTTCCGCCACGTGCAGGGCCTGTCCCAGCAGTTTCACGCGCGCAACCGCAGCGCCGACACGGTCCAGCGCATCGTCGGTGACGTGAACCGGCTGCAGGAAGTGGCCATCACGGCCGGACTGCCGCTCTTGGCCAATACCGCGACGCTGCTCGTCATGGTCATCGTCATGGTGGTCCTTGACCCGCTGCTCGCGGTCGTGGTCGTTGTGGCCGTCGCGCTCTTCCTGTTCGTGTCGCGAGGCTCCTCCCAGCGCATCACCGCCGCCGCGCGTCGCACCCGCAAGGGGGAGGGCCAGCTGGCGAACACCGCCCAGGAGTCCCTGGCCTCGATCCCCGTCGTCCAGGCTTACGGGTTGGAGGACTACATAGCCGGGCGCTTCGGCGGGGCAAACGGCAAGGCCGTCCGTCAGGGCGTGAAGTCGCTGCGCCTGGCCGCCCGCCTGGAGCGCTCCACGGACCTGCTCGTCGGCATCGCCACCGCGATCGTGCTCGTGGGTGGCGGCCTGCGCGTGCTCAGCGGCGCGATGAGCGTGGGCGACCTCGTCCTGTTCACCTCCTACCTTCGCACCGCCATGAAGCCTCTGCGCGACATGGCCAAGTACACGGGCCGAATCTCGCGCGCTGGCGCCTCGGGCGAGCGCGTCGCCGACCTCATGGAGGTCCGCCAGGACATCGTGAGCGCGCCCGGTGCCCTGCACCCCGCAGTCATCGGCGGCAACCTCGAGTTCGACCGCGTCGTCACCGAATACGACGGCGTCGAGATCCTGCACTCCCTGTCCCTGTCGGTGCGCGAGGGCGAGCGGGTCGCGATCATCGGCCCCTCCGGATCCGGAAAGTCCACGCTCGTGTCGCTCGCGGTGCGCGCCCAAGACCCCGTGAGCGGTCGCGTCCTCATGGGCGGATACCCGCTGACCGACCTCACCCTGGCGGCCGTGCGCTCGAACGTCACCCTGCTCCACCAGGACGCCGTGCTCTTCGCGACGACCATTCGCGAGAACATCCGCCTGGGCCGCGAGGGCGCCACCGACGAGGAGATCGTCGCCGCCGCAAAGGCCGCCAACGCCCACGACTTCATCATGGAGATGCCCAGCGGATACGACGCTGAGGTGGGCGAGCGCGGAGGCACCCTGTCGGGGAGGCCAGCGCCAGCGCATCGCGATCGCCCGCGCCCTCCTGCGCGACACCCCGATCATCATCCTCGACGAGGCTACGACTGGCCTCGACCCCGAGTCCACTGGACTCGTCCTGGACGCCATCGACGGCCTCGTGGCAGGGCGCACCGCCCTGGCCATCACCCACGACCCGCCCGTCGCCCTGCGCTCGAGCCGCGTTGTGTGGATCGAAGACGGGCGCGTCCTCCTGGACGGCACGCCCGCCCAGCTCCTCGAGGAGTCCGAGGCCTTCCGCGAGTGGGCGGCCAGTGCGACGAGCGCCTCCGCGAGCACCCGAGGGGTGACGTGCGATGAGCGTGAACCTGTCGGATGCACTGTCCCTCTTCCTCGACTCCTTGCGCCTGTCCGAGGCCGTGGACGCTTCCCGGGTCGCCACCCGCGTGCGCATCAAGCCCGGGGTATCCATCAGTGCCTCGCTCGCCGACGCTGACGGTCTTCCGGTTGGTTGGGCTCGCCTGCTGTGGCCGGATGCGGTCGCGAAGGGCGAGAAGAGCGCCGCCAAGGCCCAGCGCCGAAACCTACCCACCTCCTCGCGCACACTCGAAGACGGCCTGTGGCTCCAGTGGGGCGACATCGTCTCCGACCCGGACCTGATGGTCCACATCGGGCGCGCCCAGGCCTCCGGCATCGTCGAACCCCGCACGTGGCAGGTGCTGCGCCACAACCCCCTGCGCCGCCTTGTCGCGCGCAGTGGCGGCGCGGTCGTGCGCATTCAGGCCACCGAGGACGCACACGTGCGCGGCCTCGACGCCTTCCTGAGGGCGGTCGTTCCCGTGCCCGAGCGCCTGGACGAGGGCAGCAATCCGAACGTGAGTGTCTTGGCCGACGCCGGGGGATTCGACCTGTCCCAGAGCGCCAGCACAGCCGGGCAGGTACACGCCTGGCACGAGGAAGCGGGAGAGCTCTTCGCCCGTCTCCACGCCGCCGTTCCCTCCGCGCACCTCGCCCAGCGCATGGGAGCTCCCACGGCCTCGACCCGTCACACCCTCGCTGTTCACGCCCGCATCATCTCCGAGCTCAACGCCGTCCTCGGAGCTCGGATTGAGGCGCTCGCGGACACGGCCCCCGAGCCGGAGGAAGCGCCCCTCGTGCCTATCCACGCGGACGCCACGCCCGACCAGGTGCTCGTGTCCGCGGATGGGACCGTGCTGCTCACCGACTTTGACCGCGCACGCATGGGGGCCGCCTCGCTCGACGTGGCCTCGTACATGGTCAGCGCCGATCCCGAGTGTGCCGAGGTCTTCGCGCGCGGATACGAGCGGGCGGGAGGACGCCTGCCCGCGGGCACCGAACTGAGCGCCGCACGCATCCACGCCCGCGCTCTCAAACTCGCCGACCCCCTGCGCGAGGCCCGCCCCGACTGGGCTCAGCACATCGACCACACCCTCACGCTCATCGAGGAGGAAAGCGCATGTCTCTAATCACCGACGTCCGATCGATCGAGGGGATCAAGCGTGCGTGGCCAGCACGCGCTGGCATCGCCGTCGAGCTCGTCGACCGACGCGGACGCCTGCGCGCGGGACTCGCCACCGATGCCAGCGTCGCCATGTCCCTGTACGCCTGCGACCCGGTCCTCGGGGCCATTCCCGTGGGGGAAGGGGAGCTCGTCGTCCACCGCCACGCCCGGCGCGCCGTCGTTGTTGCGGATCGCTTCGTCACCAAGCACGTGCGCAAGGGCGGGGAGCGCATCGCCTGCAACACGGCAGTTGCCGGTCGCATCTACCGCTCATGGGGACTGGCCGTCGCCGACGTGACGGACTGGTCGTCGACCGCTCTGACCTACACGCGTCTGCCCGGCCGCTCCCTCGGTGACCTCGGGAACGAGGGGCTGGACGGGTGGAAGGCTCTCGCTCGGGCCTGGCAGCCGACTCGAGACGCCGCCCTCGAACCCCACACCGGCGCCCACGAGGCGCGCATCCTCGCCCGATGGGCCGAGCAGGCGCGCATCTTCGACACCATCGGCGAAGACCCACGTGTCACCGAGGCGGTCCTGGACGTGTCCGCCCGCCTCATTGAGGACATCGACACCACCCACGTCGTCTCCCACGCCGACCTGCACGACGGACAGCTCCTGTGGGACGGCACCAGCCTTGGCGTCATCGACCTGGACGGCGCCCGCATGGCTGAGCCCGCCCTCGACCTCATGAACCTGCGCGCCCACGCGGAACTGCACCACCTGCGCGGGCACCTCAGCGCCCACAGCCTTGACGTCGTCATCGGGCACATCGATGACGTCGCGTCCCGCATGCCCACCACGCGGGCGCGCCTGGAGGCCTACCTGCAGGCCTCCCGACTGCGCCTCATCTTCGTCCATTCCTTCCGCCCCGGGGCGAGCTCCTGGCTGGGGGAATGGATGGACCACGCACTCTCCGCTCACTCGAGCACTCACTGACCACAGACACCGACACAGAAAAGAGCACTTCCATGAAAATGACAGTTATTGGTTGCGGTTACCTCGGTGCCGTCCACGCAGTGTGCATGGCCTCCCTCGGCCACGAGGTCGTCGGCATCGACGTCGATCAGGCGAAGGTGCGGGCTCTGTCCACCGGCAAGGCGCCCTTCCACGAGCCCGGCCTCGAAGGGATGATCGCCGCCGAAACCGCCTCGGGTCGCCTGCGCTTCACCGCCGAGCCCACGGCGCAAGACCTGTCCGGCGCTGAGCATCCACTTCATCACCGTGGGAACCCCGCAGTCTGACGAGGGCGGATCCGCCGACCTCAGCCACCTGATGGGAGCAGTCTCCATGCTCAGCGAGCTGCTGGACCCCGCCGAGTGCACCGTCGTCGTCGGAAAGTCCACAGTACCCGTGGGCACCGCGCACATCGTCGAAGAGAAGCTCGCGGGCACGGCTGCCGCCCCTGGCCTGGAACCCCGAGTTCCTGCGCGAAGGCTACGCGGTCGAGGACACGCTGCGCCCCACGCGCCTCGTCTACGGCCTGTCCGATAATGCTGACAGTGCATTCCGTGGACGCAACGCCCTCGACGAGGCCTACCGACCCATCATCGAGGCGGGCTGCCCCGTCATCGTCGACAGCTTCTCCACGGCCGAGCTGGTGAAGGTCGCCGCGAACTCCTTCCTGGCCACCAAGATCAGCTTCATCAACGCGATGGCCGAGATCTGCGACGTCACCGGCGCCGACGTTACGATGCTCGCCCAGGCCCTCGGGCACGACGAGCGCATCGGACGTCGCGCCCTCGGCGCCAGCATCGGCTTTGGCGGCGGCTGCCTTCCCAAGGACATCCGTGCCTTCGTGGCGCGCGCCGAGGAACTCAACAAGGGTGAATCGGTGGCCTTCCTGAAGGAAGTCGACGCGATTAACACCCGTGGTCGCACCCGTGCGGTCGCCGCCGCCGAGGCCGCGCTGGGTGGGTCTGTGACGGGCAAGAACATCACCGTCCTCGGTGCTTCCTTCAAGCCCGATACGGACGATGTACGCGACTCGCCCGCCCTGGACGTCGCCTCGCGCCTGCACGAGCGCGGCGCCAACGTGCGCGTCACCGACCCGATCGCCCTGACCAACGCGGCCGCCCATAAGCCCCACCTGACGATGGTGGAGGACATGCACGCGGCGCTGACCGACGCGGACCTGGTCGTCCTGGCCACCGAATGGAGCCAGTTCGTCAACATGGATCCGGCCGCCATCGGCCCGCTCGTACGCTCGCGCACCATCGTGGACGGGCGCAACGCGCTGGACCGCGAGGCATGGAACGCCGCCGGTTGGACCCACGTGGGAATCGGACGGTGATACGCGGGTCGCGCCCGGGTGCATACCTGGGAGATAACCCGGACAATGAGGTCATGAGCAAGCAGAACACGCGCGCGGGTGTGTCCGTGAGCATCCGCACCAGGATCATCGCCGCGGTGATCCTGGTGGCGGGTGCTGCGCTCACCGTCTCCGGTGTGCTTGTCTTCATCCTCCAGCAGCGTGCCCTCGACGCCCGCGCCGTCGATCGGCTGCATCAATCCAAGATCGCGCTCCCAAGACCTCGTCGAAGGCGGGACCAACCCCGAGACGGGCGTGGCTCTCACCGACCCCTCGGAGATCGTGCGACTGCACCTGGCGCGAACCTACGCGGGCACGTACACCGGTGAGGTCGGCTTCGTCGACGGGACCCTGTACTGGCTGCCCTCCCAAGAGCCGCGTCTGCACATCGAGGACGACGCGGAGCTGGTGGCCTACGTTGCGCCCCTGACGACGGGCACGGACACCATCATCACCACGCACACACGACCACGACGACGACCTACCGGCTCATCGTCGTACCGATCGCGGGTCCGTCCAGCAACGCGGCCCTCGTCCACGCGATCGACATGCACGGCTACGGGGAATCGACACACTCTGCGATGGTTCTCTACGTGGTTGCCGCGCTCGGCACCCTCGTCCTCGTCGTACCTTTCGCCTGGTTCTCGGTGACGCGCCTGCTGCGCCCCATCGGCGAGCTGCGCCGCGCCACCGACTCGATCGGCGAGTCCGACCTGACGACCCGCGTTCCCGTGCGCGGCAACGACGACCTGTCGGGCCTGGCAGGAGCGGTGAACAGGATGCTGGACCGGGTCGAGACTGCGGTTGTCGCCAGGCGCGAGCTCCTCGACGATGTCAGCCACGAGCTGCGCACCCCGATCACGGTCGTGCGCGGCCATATGGAACTCCTCGATCCCGACGACCACGACGACGTGGTCGAGACCCGCGCGCTCGTTATCGACGAGATCGACCGGATGGGCACGCTCGTCGGCGACCTGCTCGAGCTTGCCCGGGCCTCGGACACCGTGAACCCCGCATCCACGGACCTTGCCGCCCTCACCGAGGCGGTCCTGGACAAGGCCCGCGCCCTGGGAGATCGCCAGTGGACCCTCGACGAGGCCGCGCAGGTCACCTGCTGCCTCGACCCGACGCGCATCACCCAGGCGTGGCTCCAACTCGCGCAAAACGCCGTCCAATACTCGGCCGACGGCACGCTCATCGCAATCGGATCGGGCGCGGACTCGCAGTGGGCGCGCCTGTGGGTGCGCGACCGCGGCATCGGCATTGCCCCGGACGACATTGAGTGCGTGCGTCAGCGCTTCGTGCGCGGCACCGCGGGCACCGAGAGCGTTGCCGGGTCCGGCCTGGGCCTGAACATCGTGGAATCTATCGCCCGCGCCCACGGTGGGAACCTCGACATCAAATCGACACCGGGGGTGGGCTCGACCTTCACCCTGGTGATCCCTCTGCGCCCCTGCGGCGCGTCAGGAGAGACATCATGACGACCATTCTCATCGTTGAGGACGAGGCCCGGATCGCTGCCTTCGTCGCCAAGGACTGCGCGCCGCCGGCTTCGTCCCGGAGATCTACTCCACGGGATCCGAGGCCGTCGAAGCCGCCCTGCAGGGCCGGGGCGCCCTCATGCTCCTGGACGTGGGCCTGCCCGACATCGACGGCTTCGAGGTCCTCGAGCAGATTCGAGGCCAGGGCGTGGGTATGCCCGTCATCATGCTGACGGCGCGCAGTTCTGTTGCCGACCGTGTGGCCGGGCTCGAGGGCGGGGCCGACGACTACGTGCCCAAGCCCTTCTCCTTCGAAGAGCTGCTGGCACGCGTGCGCCTGCGCCTGCGCGAAGAGACGCCCACGTCCAGCGCGATGACGCTGACCCGGGGGATCGCTCGTGCTCGACCTGAAGACGAGGCGCGCCCGCGTGGGCGAGGAATGGGTGGATCTGTCCGCCCGCGAGTTCACGCTGCTCGAAACCTTCATGCGTCATCCGGGACGGGTGCTCAGCCGCGAGCAGCTGCTCTCGGCCGTGTGGGAGCATCGACTTCGATGGCGCGTCCAATGTGGTGGACGTGTACCTGTCCTACCTTCGCCAAAAAAATCGGTAAAGACTACTTCGAAACGGTGCGCGGCATGGGGTACCGGCTCCTCTGATACCGGTACCCCACGCGCTCAGTCGTCGGTGTCGTCGTCGTGATCGTCGTCGTCATCGTCATCGTCGTCATCGGGGACGGCGCGCTGTGGTGACGTGGGGGCGACGTAGTAGGGGTTTGTCGCGACCGGCGCGGGCGTGGGTGCGGGCGCCGGGTCCTCGGGGCGGGCTCCGGGGTCGGCGTCGGCTCCTCGGTGGCCGCAACGACCGGGGCGGATTGGGGGCCCACACCGTCGGACTGGGCGGGGACGGAGAGGCCGGACTCCATCGTGGTCTGCTGGCCTCCGGCCGCGAGGGCACGCAGGCCGAAGAAAGCGCCGCAACCGACGGCAGCGATGAGGCCGATAGCCCAGATCACACGCATGCGTTCTGACATGTGTACTCCTTTCATCGCTACCAGGATGGATGCGGACCGTGAGAGTCCCATTGTGTCTTCATGAGGAGATTCTCATGAAAGGACGCGGCGCGCTTGGCGGAGCGCACGGGGGGAGGGGAATTGGTGTGAGCATCCTCGTGTGTTGGCCGACGAGGCCGTGGCGCGCTCTCGGGGTGGGTGCGGTCCGCGTAACATGGCCCCGTGAACGAGTTTTCCTTGGCAATCCCCGGTGTTGATGGCGGCGACGCGCGCCGCCCGTACGCGTCTGCCGATTCCGAGCGCTGGGTGCCCGAGGACCACAAGTCCTCCGAGCGCACCGAGTTTGAGCGCGACCGCGCGCGTATCCTCCACTCCTCGGCGCTGCGTCGCCTCGGCGAGAAGACGCAGGTGCTGGGCCCGATCTCGGACGATTTCGTGCGCACCCGCCTCACGCACTCCCTCGAGGTCGCCCAGGTGGGCCGCGAGCTCGGCAAGGAGCTGGGGGCCGACCCGGACGTCGTGGACGCCGCGTGTCTGTCCCACGACCTCGGGCATCCGCCTTTCGGGCATAACGGCGAGCGCGCCCTGGATGCGGCGGCCGCCTCGATCGGCGGGTTCGAGGGCAACGCCCAGACCCTGCGCGTCGTCACGCGCCTGGAGCCCAAGGTCATCGGCGCGGGTGGCGTGCCCGCGGGCCTGAACCTCACGCGCGCCACCCTGGACGCGATCTGCAAGTATCCGTGGGTCAAGGCCGGTGGCCCGGACCTGGCCAAGTCGACGCGCAAGTACTCCGTGTACCCCGACGACGCGCCCGTGTTCGCGTGGATGCGCCAGGGCGCGCCCGCGGGCAGGCGATGCCTGGAGGCCCAGATCATGGACCTGTCGGACGACATCGCCTACTCGGTGCACGACGTGGAGGACGCGGTCGCGACCCGCAAGCTGGACCCCGCGGACCTCTTCGATGACGCGCACTGCTCGTCGGTCGTGGCCTCGACCCTGGACTGGTACGGGGCCTCGGTCGCGCGCTCGGACCTGGAGGAGGCCCTCGAACGCATCGTCTCCATGCCCGTGTGGCTGCGCTCCTTCGACGGGTCCTACGCCTCCCTCGCGCACCTGAAGGACGCGACGAGCGAGCTGATCGGCCGCTTCTGCTCGGCGACCGTGGCCGCCACGCGCGAGACCTTCGGGGACGAGCCGCTGGGCCGCTACCGCGCGGACCTCGTCGTGCCGCGTGAGGTTCGCGCCGAGATTCAGATCCTCAAGGGCATGGCCGTCCACTACGTCATGAGCCCGCGCGAGACCGAGCCGGTCTACTACCAGCAGCGCACGCTCCTGGCCGACCTCGTCGACGCCCTCTACGAGGCCGGGGCCGACGCCCTCGAACCCGTGTTCGCCGCGCAGTGGCGGGTCGCCTCCGACGACGGCGTGCGCCTGCGCGCTGTCATCGACCAGGTCGCCTCGCTCACCGACGTGTCGGCCTCCGCGTGGCACGCCCGCTGGTGCGGCATGCTGTCCTCGCAGCTGTGAGCATGATCGGACGCAGACGTGGGCGGGCATCGGTAGACTGAGGGACATGGCGGGTCTGATTCGTAAGGACGACATCGAAGCGGTACGTAACGCAGTGAAGATCGACGAGATCATCGGCGAACACGTAGCGCTGCGACCCGCGGGCATCGGCTCCCTCAAGGGCCTGTGTCCCTTCCATGACGAGCGCACCCCTCCTTCAACGTGCGCCCTCACCTGGGCATGTTCCACTGCTTCGGGTGCGGTGAGAGCGGTGACGTCATCTCTTTCGTGCAGAAGATCGACCACCTGCCTTTCACCGAGGCGGTCGAGATGCTGGCGGCGAAGGCCGGGATCACCCTCCATTACGAGGAGGGCGGGGCGCGCGTGCGCACCGAGGAGCCGGGCAAGCGCCAGCGCCTCCTGGACGCCCACCGCGTCGCCGAAGAGTTCTACCAGCAGCAGTTGGCTTCCCCCGAGGCGCATAAGGGTCGCACGTTCCTCGCCGAGCGCGGCTTCACCCAGGCGATGTGCGCGCATTTTGGGGTCGGCTACGCCCCGGCCTCGTGGGATTCTCTGACGCGCCATCTGCGCTCCAAGGGCTTCACGGACCAGGAGATCCAGATTTCGGGCCTGGGCTCGCAGGGAGTCGAGGCGTGTACGACCGTTTCCGCGGGCGCCTCGTGTGGCCGATCCGCGACATCACGGGCGCGACGGTCGGTTTTGGTGCGCGTCGCCTGGATGACAGCGACAAGGAATCGCCCAAGTACCTGAACACCCCCGAGACGCCGATCTACAAGAAGTCGCAGCTGCTGTATGGCCTGGACCTGGCGAAGAAGACGATCGCGACGGAGCACAAGGTCGTCATCGTCGAGGGATACACGGACGTCATGGCCGCGCACGTCGCGGGCGTGACGAACGCCGTGGCCACGTGTGGCACCGCCTTTGGCTCCGAGCACGTCAAGATCATTCGCCGCCTGCTGGGCGACCACGCGGATCCGGCCGCTGGCGTGCTCCTGTCCACGGGGCGCGCGCACGGCTCGGAGGTCATCTTCACCTTCGACGGCGACAGTGCCGGGCAGAAGGCCGCGCTGCGCGCCTACGGCGAGGACCAGAACTTCGCGGCCCAGACTTTCGTGGCGGTGGCCCCGGGCGGCCAGGACCCCTGCGACCTGCGCCTGTCTCAGGGCGATCAGGCGATCGTCGACCTGGTGAACTCGCGCATCCCGCTCTTTGAGTTCGCGATCCGCTCGGTCCTGTCCCAGATGGACCTGCGCAGCGCCGAGGGGCCGCGTGCAGGGCCTGCGGGCCTCGGCCGGCATCGTCGCGCACATCAAGGATCGCGCCCTGCGCGCCGAGTACACGCGGCAGCTGGCCGGGTGGCTCGGCATGGATATCCGCACGGTCGAGCAGGCGATCCGCGCGGCTGGTCGCGTCGAGGTCATCTCGCACGAGGCACGCCCGGGCGAGATCGAGATGGCGGGCGCTGGCCGTCCCGTCCTCGCGCCCGAGCGCCGAGGCCCCGAGGACCCGGTGAGCCGCATCGAACGCCAGGCGCTCGAGGCCGTCCTCCAGCACCCGCTCTTCGCCGTGGGCTCCGGCTTCGAGGAGCTCGATGGGCAGTCCTTCACCGTACCCACGCATCGCGCCGTCCACGACGCGATCCGCGCGGTCGGGCGGGCTCGACGCCTTCACGCAGATGATGCGCCAGGCCGAGGCCCACTTCGGCCCGGGTGAGAACGCGACGCTCGCGGCCTCGCGCCGCTTCGTCCAGGTGGTCCTGGAGACCGCCGGCGAGTTCATCGGCCCCGCCGTCACCCAGCTGGCTGTTGCGCCTCTGCCCGTTGCGGGTGAGGCCGACGTGCGCTCGTACTGCCGAGGCGTCGTCGCCGCTATGGTGCGTATGGACCTGACCCGCAAGCTCGGCGAGGCCCGCGCGGCCCTGTCGCGTTTGAACGAGGACGACCCCACCTACTCCGAGATGTTCCGGGAGCTCATGCGCCTGGAGCAGCGTCGGCAAAACTACACTGAAAGGAACTAACCGATGGCTGAAGTTGAGAGCTTTACCCTGGACCACACCGCAGTGAAAGCGCCCTACGTGCGTCTCATCAACGTGGAGGCCGGCCCGAAGGGCGACCAGATTTCGAACTTTGACGTGCGTCTCCTCCAGCCCAACGCCGGGGAGATCCCGACCTCGGGCCTGCACACGATCGAGCACCTGCTGGCCTCCCTGCTGCGCGACCGCATCGACGGCGTGATCGACTGCTCGCCGTTTGGCTGCCGCACGGGCTTCCACCTCATCATGTGGGGCACCCCCTCGGTGCGTGAGGTGACGCAGGCGCTGGCCTCCTCCCTGCACGCGATCGCCGAGGATGTCACCTGGGAGGACGTGCCCGGCACCGACGCCTACTCGTGCGGCAATTACCGCGATCATTCGCTGTTCAGCGCACGCGAATGGAGCCGCACAATCCTCGAACAGGGGTTTCTCTCTCGACCCCTTCGAGCGTATTCATCTCGTTCACTGAACTGCCGTGACGAGGTCCGGGGTCCAGCCGTGAGGCTGGGCCCCGTAGGCGTATCTCGGGGCCTATTGGCGTTGGTGGGTCGGGGAAAAGGTAGGGGAGTATAGGGGCAGCCCCCCATGGAGTTCGTCAGGAGCGGTCGCCGATACTAGAAGCGTCCGAAACCAGCAAGGAGAAAGCACTACGATGTCCGCTCCCGCACTCACCTCCCCCGCTCGCATCGCGCCACGGTCGCGCCTGGGCGTCAACCAGTATTGGATCAAGCTCGCGATGGCGGCGCTCATGGTTCTCGACCATCTCCCGCACGTTCCCGGACTAGTCCCCGTGATGTGGACGGACATCTTCCACGTCGTCACCAGGTGCGTGGCCGTCTGGTTCGCCTACGGAGCGGTCGAAGGAGTTCTCTACACCTCAAGCATGCGCAAGTACCTGGCGCGTCTGTGGGGCGCGTCGCTCATCATGGCCGCGGGTAACTACGCGCTGGGCCTGCTGCTGGCCACCCGCGACGTGCACATGTACGACAACAATATTTTCCTCACCCTGGCTGTGGGGACCAGCCTTCTCGCCCTCGTCAAGCGTTGGTCAGGGACAAAGTGGCACAAGTGGGCGATCGGCGGTGTTTCTGTGCTCTCGCTCGTGTGCGCGGTTCTTCCGATCGAGGGTGGCCTGCCGCTTCTGCCCTTCATGCTCATCACCTATGCGCTCTACTCGCGCGTCGTGTGGCGTGACTTGGCGTACCTGGCGCTCGCAGCGGCCATGTTCGCCCTCGTGTGGCAGCCTTACGACACGTGGCAGGCGACGGTGTCGATGCTCGCGCAGAACTCCGATTTCATGCTTATCCTCGTGATTCCGATCCTGCACCTGTACAACGGTGAGCACGGCCCGCACACGCGATTCTCCAAGTACTTCTTCTACGTGTTCTACCCCGCCCACCTGTGGCTACTCGCCCTGGTCGCGTACGTCCAGGCGGGCTGAGCGCCTTTCGAGCCGGTTGGTACCCCGAGGGTCTTGCTGCGTACGGGACCTGAGGGGCGTCTCCTAGTCCAGGCCAACCGCGTCGCGTACGCGCGCCTCCAGGGCGTCCGCCTGACGTTGGCCTGCCGCATCGAGTGGGCCGTTCGCCGTCAGGATGGAGAAGAGCCCGTCGGGTCCGCGCCGTACCCAGGCCGTCACTGTTGTCCTGCCCTCAGTCTCCACCTGGGCGTGTACAACGATGGAACGATTGACGTACTCGCTTGTGTGGCGCATGAAGTCGGATGGGTCGCCCTGCCCTCGTCCCACCAGCGAGGGCCGGGTCGGGTCCACCCATTCGAGCGTGAAGGATTCCGCCTCAGCCTCCCATTGCGCCCGTGCCACGTCGTACCAGGGGAAGACCTCGTAGCTCTTCTGAGCCTTCTCATCGGATGCGGACCCGGCCCCGAAGACGTACAGGCCGGACTTTGCTGCCGCTAGCCATCGCCCGTCATGAAGCTCGAGGCTGGGGGAGCGGCGCTCGCGGGCGGGCAGGCAGAGGGCGAGAGCCTTAGGCAGAGTCGTCATGGGTTGATCGTATCGTTTCGGATGCTGCCGCGCGCTGCCCGTGCGTTGGAAGCTGAGGGCGAGGCCTACTAGGTCGGGGCGATACCCAGGAGCAGAGCACCCACGCCCATGAGCTCGCGGGAGATGTGGCCGGAGGGCGCGGGAGAACTCAGCGCAGGGCAAACTCCCCAGGGCGGCGAGAAGTGTTAGCAGGTGGAGCCTTGAGGGGCTCCGGTGTTCGGCGCGCGAACGTACGATGAGACTGTGCCGACAACACATCAGGCTTCGTGGGCTGACGGGGTGAGAACCTCCACAGGGTGGTGCATGGAGGGTCACATGCCGAAATTAATCGGCCACAATGCTGACGGCGGGCATATTCTGGCTTCATATTTGTGAAAAACCACGACAGGAGACCTCATGGCATCGACGCAGCATACCCCCACGGAACTTGAGGCTGCTCAGCGACCTGGTACTTCCCGCCGCCGACGAGCTTGCCGGTCGTTTCCCTCTGACCCCCAACGCTCACCCGGCGACGCCGGAAGAGTACAACGAGATCATGTCGACCCTGGCCTTCGGCAAGAAGTTCACGGATCACATGGCCCACATGCGCTGGACCCGCGAGGGTGGCTGGGATGACCGCGGCGTCATTCCCTACGGTCCGCTCGAGCTGACCCCCGGCGCCTCCGTCTTTCACTACTGCCAGTCCGTGTTCGAGGGCATCAAGGCCTACAAGCGCGAGGACGGCTCCGTGTGGACCTTCCGCCCCGGCTACAACGCCGCGCGCCTGAACCACTCGGCCCGCCGCCTGGCCCTGCCCGAGCTGAGCCGTGAGGACTTCGTGGCCTCCCTCGTGGACTACGTGCGCGCCGACGTCAAGTGGGTTCCCGACGTCGATGGTTCGTCGCTCTACCTGCGTCCCTTCATGTTTGCCTCCGAGGAGTTCGTGGGCGTCCACCCCGCCGGCGTCGTCGACTACTACGTCATCGGCTCTCCGTCGGGCCCCTACTTTCAAGGGTCGGCCTGTCGGGCGTGGCCATCTGGGTGGAGCGCGAGTATCACCGCGCCGGCCCCGGCGGCACAGGTAGCGCCAAGGCGGGCGGCAACTACGCGGCCTCCCTGCTGCCCCAGATCCAGGCCGAGGCCAAGGGCTTCTCCCAGGTCTGCTTCCTGGACACCTACGAGGGCAAGTACCTCGAGGAGCTGGGCGGCATGAACATGTTCGTCGTCATGGCCGATGGAACCATCCGTACCCCCGAGCTCACCGGCGTCATCCTCGAGGGCGGCACGCGCAGCGCGATCCTGCGCATGCTGCGCGACGAAGGCGTGGCCGTTCGTGAGGAGAAGATCGCCCTGTCCGAGGTCGTGGACGGCATCCGCTCGGGCGCGGTCGCCGAGGTCTTCGCCTGTGGCACGGCCGCCGTGGTCACCCCGATCACGCGCCTGGCTGGCGACGACTTCGACGTGGAGATCGAGGTGGGGGAGAAGACCCGCGAGATCCACAAGCGCCTCACCGACATCCAGTGGGGTCGCGCTGAGGATCCCTACGGCTGGACGTACCGCCTGGTCTGAGCGTGATCGCGTGAGGGAGCCACGGCCTCGTCGATTGACACGAGGCCGTGGTTTTTTACGTGGTCACGATGCGAAATTGCTCCAAAGTGACAGTGGTGTCAGAACCTAACTAAGGTTATCCTTGGTTATGTACTCGTGTGCGTCATGTTGATAGGAGAACAATGAAACGCGCGATCGTAGTCGTTTGCTCGTGGGCAGCGGCTCTCTGCCTGGCGGCCGCCTACCTGGCGATCGGCTGGGGCATCGATGATGTTGCGGGACACATCGCGTGGTCGACGTGGTGGATCGGCGTGCTGGGGGCCCTGGGATCGGGCGTGTTCGCGTGGGCGGTCAGCGCCCTGGGAGCCGCCCAGATGAACCAGATGGAACCCGCGCTGCGCCACTCGATGATCCGCCAGGTCTTCGCCCTGGGGCCCTCGCAGCGCACCAACGAGCGCGCGGGCCGCGTCGTCAACTCCGCAACCGACGGCGTCGAGCGCGTCGCCGCCTACAAGGGCATCTTCCTGGCCCCCGATGATCGCGTCGCTGACGACCCCGATCCTCGTCGTCATCGTCGTCGCCCTCACGATCGACCCGGCCTCGGGCGGATTCCTCGCGATCGCGATCCCGCTGGTCCCGATCTGCGTCATGGGCTTCCGCAAGGCCTTCAAGCCGGTGTCCTCGCGCTACCGCCACGCCTCGCGTCAGCTCGCCGCCAAGGAGCTCGACGCCATCCAGGGCCTGGGCGACCTGGCCCTCATGAACGCGGGCAAGGCACATGGGCAAGCGCCTGGCCGAGGCCGCCGAGGAAGTCCGCTCAAAGGTCATGAGCTACCTGGCCGGTAACCAGCTGATCCTCCTCGTTATCGACTCCGTCTTTTCCCTCGGCATGATCACCGGCGCGATCGCCCTGGCTCTCATCCGCTACCAGCAGGGCGCGATCAGCGTCGGCGAGGGCATCTCCCTCGTGCTCCTCTCCTCGATCATGCTCGACCCGCTGGACCGCATCGGCCAGTTCTTCTACATCGGCATGGGCGGCATCGCGGCCAACAAGGAGATCAAGAAGTTCATTTCTCAGACTCCTCCCGTCACCGACGCGAAGGGCGTGAAGGTTCCCGCGCTCCCGCCCCAGCGCGGCGAGATCGCCCTGAGCGGCGTGTCCTTTTCCTACACCGAGGACACCCCGGTCCTGCAAGGTGCAAACCTGACCCTCACCCAGGGCGAGCACGTCGCGCTCGCGGGCCCCTCGGGTGCCGGAAAGTCCACGATCTCGGCGCTGCTGCAGGGCTTCCTGCGCCCCACGCGCGGCCGCGTGAGCCTCAACGGCGTCGACCTGGCCACCGCGCCCCTGTCGTGGGTGCGCGCCCAGAGCGCGGTCGTCGAGCAGAGCACCTACCTGTTCTCCGGCACGCTGCGCGACAACCTGCTCCTGGCCGCCCCCGCGGCCACGGACGACCAGCTGATCGAGGCCCTGCGCGCCGCCCACCTGGGCGAGTTCGTCGACACCCTGCCCGGGCGGCCTCGACGCCCGCGTGGGTGCCCGAGGCCTGGCCGTGTCCGGCGGCGAGGCCCAGCGCATCGCGATCGCCCGCGCCTTCCTGAAGAACGCGTCGATCATGATCCTGGACGAGCCCACCGCCCACGTCGACCTGGCCTCCGAGCGCGAGATCCTCGCCTCCCTGGAGACCGTGTGCGCCGGGCGCACGACCCTGACGATCTCCCACCGAGACGCCACCATCAAGGGCGCCGACCGCGTCGCGACCCTGCAGGAAGGAACGATCCGATGACCCGCAGGCAACTGTCTCTTCGACTCCTGTCGATCACGCGGCGCGTCCTGCCGCCACTCGCGGCCTCCATCGCAGCCCGCATCGTCTTCCTCATGATCGGCATCGCCCTGTTCGCGCTGGGCGGCTGGGCCGTCGCTGGCCTCGCGTCGGGGGAGAGCGCGTGGAGCATCGCCCTGATCATTGTCTGCGCCATCGGCCTGAGCCTGCTGAAGGGCCTGGCCCGCTACCTCGAGCAGTTCGCCGGTCACTTCGTGGCCTTCCACTCCCTGGCGATGCTGCGCAACTACTTCTACGACCAGCTCGAGCCCCAGGCTCCCGCGGGGACGGACCGCCTGGATTCGGGCGACATCATGAACCGCGTGACGAAGGATATCGACCGCGTCGAGGTCTTCTTCGCCCACACGCTCGCCCCCGTCACGACGGCCATCATCGTCCCGATCCTGTCGGTCGTGTGGATGGGCACCGCAGTGTCCTGGACGCTGGCCGCGGTGCTGGCGCCCTTCCTCTTGATCGTCGGCGCGGTCATTCCCTTCCTGGGTTCTGGCTCCACCGCCCGCGCGGCGCGTGAGCTGCGCGAGGCCCGGGGTGCGATTGCCGCCCACGTGACCGACTCGGTGCAGGGCGTGCGCGAGGTCCTCGCCTTTGGGGCCGAGGATCGCCGCGAGGCCGAGATGAGCGCCATCGAGGAGCGCATCTCCTCGGGGCTGGGTACCCAGGGCCGCTGGATCGCACTGCGCCGAGGCCTCAACCAGGCCGCCGTCGCCCTCGGCATCGTCACGGTCGCGATGGTCGCGGGCTCGAACGTGCTCGCCGACACGCTGACGCTGCCCCAGGCGGGCCTCGCCCTCGGCATCGCCATGGGATCCTTCGGCCCGGTCCTCGCGGTCGAGGAGTTCGCCGCGGACCTGGATCAGGCCTTCGCGTCGGCCGCCCGGGTCTTCGCGATCACCGACCGCGCGCCCGTCGTCGCCGACCCGGCCGACCCCAAGCCGCTGACCCCCGGCGACATCGAGTTCACCGACGTGACCTTCGCCTACCCGACGGACGAGGACGCACCCGCGCCCGCCCCCACGGTCCTGGACGGCGTGAGCATCCACATCCCCGTCGGCAAGCGCACCGCCATCGTGGGTGCCTCCGGCTCGGGCAAGTCGACGCTGGCCTCGCTGCTGACCCGCACGTGGGACCCGGCCTCGGGCACCGTCACCATCGGCGGCACGAACGTGGCCGAGGTGTCCCTGCGCGACCTGCGCGCCACGGTCGCCTCCGCGCCCCAGCGCCCCTACCTGTTCAACGACACGCTGCGCGCCAACCTGCTGCTCGCCGCACCCGATGCGAGCGAGAACGACCTGGAGCGCGCGCTGGAGGCCGTGGACCTCACCGACTGGCTGGCTACGGAAAAGGACGGCCTGGACACGGTGGTTGGCGACATGGGCGAGCGTCTCTCGGGCGGCCAGCGTCAGCGCCTAGCCCTGGCCCGCGCGCTCCTGCGCGACGCCCCGATCTACGTCTTCGACGAGGCCACGAGCCAGGTCGACCCGGCCACCGAGGCGCGCGTGCGCGAGGGGCATCGCGCGCGTCGCGAAGGGCCGCACCATCGTCGAGATCGCCCACCGCATCAGCGCCGTGCGCGACGCCGACCAGATCATCGTCATGGACGCGGGCCGCGTCGTGGAGACCGGCACCTACGTCGAGCTGCACGCGCGCGGCGGAGCACTCGCCGCCCTCGAGGCGCGCGAAACCACCGATCAACCCAGCGCCTGACAGACGCGAGCGCGCGGGGGATGGGGCCACGGCCTCGTCCCTCGCGTGTTTGCGCGCCCGATACCGATAGGATTCGACCTATGGAAAGACTGATCGGCTGGACGAAAGCTGACGCGTGGGGCTCCACGAACGCGATCCCCGAGTTCCTGGGGGCCGCCGCCGGGGACGACCCGGTGTCCGAGGTGTGGTTCGGCGCCCACCCGGACGGACCGACGCTGCTGACGGGCGGGCAGACCCTCGCCGAGCACATCGGCGAGGACCCCAAGCGAGCCCTCGGCGGAGGCCTGCTCTACGCGTTTGGGCCGACCCTGCCGTACCTGGCGAAGATCATCGCCCCCGCGCAGACCCTGAGCCTGCAGGTGCATCCGACGAAGGAGATCGCGCGCGAAGGCTACCTGCGCGAGGAGGTCCTGGGCATCGAGCGCACGGACACGCGCCGCGTCTACCGGGACATGAACCACAAGCCCGAGATGATCTACGCGCTCACCGAGTTCAGCGCGCTCGTCGGCTTCCGCGTGCCGCGCAAGGCCCGCCAGCTCCTCGTCGGACTGGAGGGTGAGCTCGCGGACCGCCTGCGTCACCGCCTCAAGCTGTCCACCGTGCGCGGGGGCCTGCGCTCCCTGGCCACGTGGCTGTTCGACGAGGACTCCCCGGCGACCCCCGAACGCGTCGAAGAGTTCGTGGCCGCGTGCCGCTCACGCCTCGCGTCGGGCACGTCCCCATCCCCGCGCACCGACGAGCTCGTGAGCGTCCTGGGGGAGAAGCACCCGGGCGACCCGGGCATCATCGTCGCCTTCCTCATGAACCCGGTGTCCCTGCGCCCGGGCGAGGCCGTCTACATTCCGCCGCGCCAGATTCACGCCTACCAGTCGGGTCTGGGTATCGAGGTCATGGCCTCCTCCGACAATGTCGTGCGCGCCGGCCTCACCGGCAAGTACGTGGACTCCGCCCAGCTCGTCGAAATCACCGAGTTCTCGGCGCTGCCGCCCGTGCGCGTGGCACCCGAGCACCCCTCGGCGACGACGGACCGTTTCCTGGCACCCGCCCAGGAGTTCGAGCTGTCGGTGACAACGCTGGCTCCCGGCAAGCACACCTCCCGCGTGGACGAGGTCGCCGTGCCCGGGGAGGGCCCGCGCATCGTCATCGCGACCTCCGGGTCGGTCACCCTGCACGTGAGCGAGGAGCAGGGCGGGGACAGCGTGGAACTGAGCCGCGGCCAGGCCGTGTTCATCTCGGCCGCCGAGCGCCGCGTGTGGGCGTATGGCACAGGATCGTTCGTGCAGGTCGCGGCCCCCTGACCGGGGCGCGTCGCGCGAGGGGACGAGGCCGTAAAAGGGAGCGTTGTCAAGCCGTCCCACGTGGTGGTCTTGGTTCCTGAAAAAGCCTTGTAGCTGCGGCTTTTTCCTCTAAAATAGAAGCCGGGCCTCATCTCCGCTCGCTGCGACGAGGCCCGCTTGTCAATCGCAGTGTGGGTACCGCGTGGGGGTGCCCGCACTGCGATTCTGTTTGCGCCTTAGAAGACGCCGCACACCCAGTCGGCGAGCGTCTTGCATGTGGAGGCCAGCTCTCCCTCGTGGGCGTCGTATCCGGCCACGATGTCCTCGGTGTCGACCCGGTCGTTATTCTCCGCCCACACGGTCGCGGTCTCGCGCGTGACCTCGGGGTGGAACTGGACGCCCAGGGCAGTGCCGTAGGAGAAGATCTGCGTGTACTTGTCCGAGCGCGCCCACTCGCGCGCGCCGCGGGGGAGCTCCACGATGGCGTCACCGTGGTCGGCGAACACCGTGTGGGTCGAGGCCAGGGCCATGCGCAGGGGGACGGCTCCGCCGCCGCCCGCTTGGTCATTCGTGCCCCACGTCAGGGGAATAACGCCGTATTCGGGGCCCGCTGGGTCTGCCACGCTCACTCGCCCGCCGAGGTCGCGGCGATCAGCTGGGCACCCAGGCAAATGCCGAGCACACGGATGTTGGCGCGCACGCAGCGGCGCAGCAGCTCGCGTTCGGCCTCCAGCCACGGCCAGGCCTCGTCGTCGTAGGCGTTCGCCCGGCCACCCAGCAGGATGAGGGCATCCGGCAGGGGAGCGGCCGCCAGGTCCTGGAGGCGCTGCGGGTCCTCCCAGGCGCGCACCACCTCGTGACCGCCGAGGAAGGCGGACAGCTGACCCACCGGAACGATCGGGTCGTTTTGAATCACGAGGATGTTCATACACCAATTGTAGGCGCGATCACGCGCCGGTACCTATCGGCCCTTGAAGAAAGCGAACAGCTGGCGCTCTTGGATCGTCGTTGATGCGATGACGACACCGATGAGAGTCCACGACGCAGCGCAGATGCCCTCGGTAGCGACCAGGCGTATCAAGTCAGAGCGGTCACTGGTTGGCGCTCCGCTCAGGATCGTGAGGCATATGCCGGAGGAGAGGACGAATGCGCCGCCCACCCACGCCACGGCCTCGAACAACTGGAGGACCGTCGTATCTGATCTGCGGAGCCCAGCATGCAGAGCCGAGGCGATCTCGAGGCGACGCCACCACGTGGCAGCGGCCCCTAGCGCGGCACCGATTGTGCTCGCGGCGATCCACGCCCACCAGGTCGGCCTCTGCCGCAGTTGTCCCGCCGCGTCGAAGGCCGTTCCGCGCGTAGGGTTCATGGCGAGGACCTGGGCGTTCTGGTCGTCGCTTCCAACGAGGGTTGAGCGCACTAGGGGCATCCACGTCGTCGCTGTGCGGCCAGGATTCGTACCAGCATTCATCGAAGGTCCCCGTTGCGGGCACGGGTGCGAGAGCCGCGTAGGCGTAGCCGGGACGACGCCCGTCGTTCTCGTCCCACGGGTACGTGCCCGCGATTTCTGCCTGCCCGTGTGCGAGGGGAAGAAGGGCTCCTTGAGAGGTGCCGAGGTCCTCGGCTACCTGCTCAGGGAGCAGAAATTCCCGTCGGATCGGCCGTTGTCGTCCCCAGGAGAGAGACGGTTCCAGGCGTGACCTCGTACAGGGGCAGCGACGAGGCCGGAAGAGCGAGTGGGGACAAGCCGGATTCGACCGAGCGAACGGCTCCTGCGCGCACCCCGGGGATTCGCGACAGTGCCTCGCAGGTAGCCCCGTCGATGCTGCCTTGCGCTTGGAGGACTCGCACCGATCCCATATGGACACGGAAAGAGGCCGCCTCAACGCTGACGGAACGAAGAGAGAACGCATCGGCGCAGATAACGCCTCCGACTAGGGCGGTGGCCAGGATAGTCAGAATCCCGACGCGGGCCGTCCCGCTCAGGCAGTCCCTCCACGCTTCGGACAGGGAGTGCTCGCCACGAGAGTGTGCTCATCGCTGTCCTTCCTCGTCCTGGAAGTGTGCGAGGTCGATGATGTTGTCGCACTGCGCGCGAATCGACGGATCGTGCGTCGCGATCACGACGCTGACCCCGGCCTCGCGCAGAGAGCCGAGCGTGGAGGCAATGTCGCGAGCCGTGGATTGATCAAGCTGCGCGGTCGGTTCATCCACGAGGAGAAGAGTGGGGGCGCAAGCGAGCCCGCGGGCGAGGAGCACACGCTGAGCCTCTCCGCCCGACAAATCCCGAAATGGGCGGGTCGCAAGATGCGCCAGGTTGAAGGCATCAAGGGAGCCGGTTCGCCTCGACATCGGCCTGCGCCCGGCTCATACCGCGGGCCAGCAGGGGCAGCGCCACGTGGTCAATCGCGCTGCGCGCGCGAACGCCGAACGGGTTCTGGAAGACCCACGCGATACGGGGACTCTGCGAACCAGCCGGACGGGGGATGGTGATCGTTCCCTCGGTCGGAGTCTCCCATCCCGCGATCAGTGACAGCAGGGTTGACTTGCCAGAACCGGACGGGCCGATGATGGCGGTGAGGGCACCGTCCTCGCAGCGTGCGCTGAGATGGCGAAAGAGCCACGGGGTGGCGGCGAACTTGTGCCCGACGTTGTCTAGCTCGACGGACATGAGCGTCCCTCGACGGCGGTGTCGACGGTGGAGAGCGGGGTCGTTGGCAGGACGTAGGTTCGGCCGAGCTGGGAAGAAACGATGGAGACGGGAATCGGCGTGCCGCTTGCAAAGACGCACGCGTTCGTCGCGTTTCCGATCACTGAGGCCGGTGGGATGACCGTGACGGTGATGGGGGCGGCGAGCTTCCACGAGACGGGCAGCTGAACGGGTCCATCGCCGCTTGGGGCGGAGCGGACGAGGTCCGTGTATTCGCGCGAGGAGAGGATCGTCGCCGTCAGGGTAGGGTCGGTGATGACGCCGTCAGAGGGGACCGGGTAGTCCGTGTCCCCCAGGGTGATGACGTGGTCCGCAGGATAGGCATCCGGTGGGATGGAGAGGCGCAAGGCGTCGCGGGAGTCCTCAAGGGCGAGGAGAACAGTGCTAGTATCGACGCTGTCACCCAGGTGAACGGGGACCGACGAGGGGGTGACGGTCGGCGCGGGGAATCCACAGGACGTGAGAGGCTTCGATGCGAGAGGGGATACCTCCAGCTCCGTCGCTCACGCCCATCGCCGAGGCCAGGGGCCGCTCGCGTGGCGGCCGTGACCCGCTGAGAATCCGCCGGAGCCGCATACCCGGGCCGAGCAA